>Ga0316190_10001667_pt1 | contig 16141 bp, 13 predicted proteins | sample Eddworburrow2_MG_FD_204929 | JGI IMG/M metagenome (GOLD analysis project Ga0316190, IMG submission 204929) | Coastal sediment microbial communities from Maine, United States - Eddy worm burrow 2 | ecosystem: Environmental > Aquatic > Marine > Coastal > Sediment | place: USA: Maine | collected... | reverse complement strand
CTGGTGGTTCCGCGCGTTGTGGCGGGATGAATGACCGCCCTCTGGAGGTCCCGCGCGGTGTGGCGGGGTGAATATCGGGTGCCACCAGTCGAGTCGTTGCCCAGCGGGCTTTTGGCTGGGCCGTGAGTGGTGCGGTGTTGTGGGCCGGGTGCCACCAGTCGAGTTGTTGCCCAGCGGGGTTTTGGCTGGGCCGTGAGTGGTGCGGTGTTGTGGGCCGGGTGCCACCAGTCGAGTTGTTGCCCTCTGAAGGTTCCGCGCGTTGTGGCGGGATGAATGACGATGTTGCTCCTAGGGCCTAGGATCATTATCATGCCAGCGACGTCAGATGACCGTTCGATGGAACGTCAACCTGGCTGAGCGGAGCTGAACCGGCGTTTGCCTGCATTGGCGTTTGCCCGAGTTGAGATCTACTGGGTTAGTCGACGTCGTTTCTTCATCCCCTCTTTGACGGTCGCCGGTTTGCCGGCAGTGTCAGCCCGTCGGCGAGACGCCTTTGGTCAGGAAATGTCGGTCCCTGGACCCTCGGACGGCGGAGGTTCCTGCTGGAGATCGACCCCCATATACATAGAACGGAAAGAGGCTCTGTGAGCTTGGACTCTCAGGAACTCGAACGGACCGAGTTGCAGCGCAAGGATCGCCCGCAACTGATGACCATCGCTTCGGCGCTTGGTGGGAGGCCGACTTCGCGCACGCGCAAAGCTGAGCTGGTCGACATGATCCTGGAGCTGGCGGGGGTGAATGCTGACCCTTCGGATGGCGAGCCGGGTGATGCGCCGGATCCGGAGGCCGCGGTCGAACCCGAGGCTACGGCGGTCGAAACCAAGGGCGAGGTCTCCGAAGAGGCGAGCGCGGACGGGTCGACCTCAGTTGCTGACCAGGCCGACGAGGCTGAAGCGGATGGCGATGCCGACGATGATTCGACCACTGCGGTCAGCGACGATGCCGGTGATGAGGCGAAAGGCAAGTCCTCCGCCGCGGGCGGCCGTGCTCGTGAGGGCCGGAAACGGTCTGCGTCTGCGGACGAGGCGTCGAGTCGGGGCCGTGGTCGAAACACGCGCGACCGGGCGGCGAATGGCCGCAATGAAAAAGGTCAGAACGGGCGCAATCAGAGCGAGCGAAACAGTCGGGGCCAGTCCGAGCGGAGTAGCCGCGGCCAGAGCGAGCGGGGCCAGAACGAGCGGGGCCAGAACGAGCGGGGCCAGAACGAGCGGGGCCAGAACGAGCGGGGGCAGGACGAGCGCGGCCCGAACGAGCGCGGCCAGACCGAGCGGAGTAGCCGCGGCGCGAATGAGCGGGGCCCGAACGAGCGGGGCCCCAACGACCGCAACGATCGCTCCGGTGGGGCCCGCGACGATGTCGAGCCCGGCAATCGGCGGCGCCGTCGGCGGGGTCGTGGCGCGGGGGCAGAGCCCTCAGCCGAGCCGTATACGGGTGACCCCGTCGCCGTCGAGGGCCTTCTCGACCTGCGCGACGAGGGCTACGGGTTCCTGCGCGTCAAGGGAATGATGCCCTCCAAAGACGACGTGTACGTGTCACTCAAGCAGGTGCGCCAGTTCGGCTTGCGTAAGGGTGACGTGGTCATCGGCGGGTTCCGGCCTGCATCGCGCAACGAAAAGAATCCTGCCCTGGTCAAGATCGACTCGGTCAACGGCCTGGACGCCGAGCAGGCCAAGGATCGTCGTCGCTTCGAGGATCTGACGCCGCTGTACCCCGACGAGAAGCTCACGCTCGAGCGGGCGAACGACCCGTCGAACATGACGACGCGGATCATCGACCTGATCTCCCCGATCGGAAAAGGTCAGCGGGGCTTGATCGTGTCCCCTCCAAAGGCGGGTAAGACCACGATCATGAAGCAGATCGCGAAGGCGATCGAGAAGAACCACCCCGATGTGAAGCTCATCGTGTTGCTCGTGGACGAGCGGCCCGAAGAGGTGACCGATATGAGGCGATCGGTGGCCGGCGAGGTCATCGCGTCCACATTCGATCGTCCGGCCGAGGAGCACACCTTCGTCGCCGAGTTGACGATCGAGCGGGCGAAGCGGCTCGTCGAGCAGGGCGATGACGTGGTCGTCATCCTCGATGGCATCACCCGTCTGGCCCGGGCTTACAACCTGGCGGCACCGTCGACCGGTCGGGTCATGTCCGGCGGGGTCGATACCGGTGCCCTGTACCCTCCCAAGAAGTTCTTCGGAGCGGCGCGAAACGTCGAAGAGGGAGGATCGTTGACCATTCTGGCGACGGCCCTCGTCGATACCGGGTCGCGTATGGACGAGGTCATCTTCGAGGAGTTCAAGGGCACGGGCAATATGGAACTGCGCCTCGACCGTGAGATGGCCGAGCGTCGGATCTATCCGGCCATCGACGTGAACGCGTCGTCAACTCGCCAAGAAGAGTTGCTGTTCGACAAGAAGCAGCTGAAGCAGATCTACACTCTGCGGCGGGTACTCAACGGGCTGACCGATGGTGGCAACCGCAACGCGGGGCTGGAACTACTGATCAACCGTATGGGCTCGTTCAAGTCGAACGATGAGTTCCTCGCCGAGATGGCGAACGCCCAGAAGCTGAACGCCTGACCGTCCCTGTCATCGACGGTTCCGAGTCCGGATCGGGACTGGCGGCCGGACGGTGCCCGAATCAACAGCCAATCGTAGTACTCTATTACGGCACTTTGTTCGAGGAGACCACCTGTGAAGCGCGATATCCATCCCGAGTACCGGCCTGTCGTGTTCCAGGACATGTCGGCGGACAAGAAGTTCATCATCCGCTCGACCGTTGACACCAACGAGACGATCGAGTGGGAGGATGGAAACACCTATCCACTCGCCAAGGTCGACATCACCAGCGAGAGCCATCCGTTCTTCACCGGGCAGATGAAGATCGTTGACACCGCCGGCCGCGTTGAGCGCTTCGAGCGCAGGTACGGGCGTCGACGCAAGGGTCAGGGTGGCGAGGATCAGTCGGCCGAGGGTGCCGACAGCTGACCTTCGCCACGGCTACTCCCGGATCCCGCCGTATCGTTGATCATGGTTGATCGATCGGCACTGCTCGCCGCCAAACTGAACGCGCTGGTGACCGATCGGTGGGGGCCGGACGCGTCTCGACTGGCGGCATCGGTACCCGGCGCGGTCATTTTGGCCGACGCCGACACCATGTGGGCGTTGGTCGATGACCAATCGGTTGGTGTGGGCCCGAGCTTGGCCTGGGCCGCCAAACACGACCGACGACTCACCCATCTGCTGGCAGATGACACCACGGTCCTCGTTCGCCAGATGAGGGCGCTGAAAGAGCCGCCCCGGACATGGCAGGTCCAGGGTCGTTCGCTCATCGATGCGCCGCCGTCGCCCCCTATCCCGCGTGGCGAGATCGCCGAGGCGGTGGTCGAGCGGGCGCTGGCGCTGACCGATGTGGGCCTCGACGTGCTGTTCGAGCACGGGCTGGCCCTCGGCGAGCACCGGGGACTGGAGGTGGCCCGGGTGGTGCCCGACGGGAGTGGGGCGCGTCTCGAGATCGGTATCGGCCAGGCCGACCGTGAGGTGCAAGAGCTCATGGCTGCTCAGCATCCCGAGTTGGACCGGCTCCGAGGGGTGGCGGCGCTGGCCCGCAAGTACCGTACGCCCGAAGCCGGTCTCCACCCGCTGAGCCGAATGGCCCGTGAGCGTTGGCTCCGATCCGATCTCCTCGCCGACCCATCGAAGATCGGGCTGGTTCACCTCGAGCCCGTCGAGCCGGTCGTCGCCCGCCCGAACATGGTCGACCCTGCCCCGGCGTTTGCGGTGGGTGAACGAGCCGACGGTTCGGGCGTGGTGGTGGCCTGTTCGGTGGGCATCGACCTCGGCTTGGTACCGCGCTCGGCCGACGTGTGGCTACGCGAAGCGGAAGGGCCCGATGGTCCGGACACGACGATGATCTTGGTGATGCCCGAGCGAGATCGTCACCGGATCACTGTGCTGTTGGCCGACGGGCTGAGTGGCCCCACCGAGGTGTTGGCGGTCGAGGGAAGCTGGTCGGGCTGACCCAGTGGCTCGCTGGGCGCAGTAGCCTCGCAGAGTGCGCGATCGTCTGGAAGAACTCGAACGGGAGTTTGGCGAGATCGAGGCTCGTTTGGGCGACCCGGAGATCATCGCCGATCGGAAGCGGTACACCGCCGAAACCCGGCGGTACAAACAGCTGGAGGCCATTGTGGCCACCGGCCGCGAGCTTCGGACTGCCGACGAGGAACTGATCGCCGGCGACGAGTTGTGGGCGGAGTCCACAGGGCCCGAACGCGACGAGGTCCGCGAGATGATCGACGACGCCCGGCTGCATCGCACCGAGCTCGAGGCGCAGCTGCGATTACAGCTGTTGCCGCGCGATCCGAATGACGACAAGAACGTCATTATCGAGATCCGTGGCGCCGAGGGTGGAGAGGAGGCGAATCTCTTCGCCCGCGACCTGTACACCATGTATCAGGGCTACGCGGCTCAACACGGTTGGAAGTTCGAGACGCTCGAGGCTCGGGAGTCGCCCATGGGCGGGTTCACCGAGGTCATCGTGCTCCTGTCCGGCGACGCCATCTGGAGCCGCATGAAACACGAGGGGGGCCCGCACCGGGTGCAACGGGTACCTGTCACCGAAGCGCAGGGCCGGGTGCACACCTCGTCGGCCACGGTCAGCGTGTTACCTGAAGCCGAGGATGTCGATGTGGATGTCGACCCAAACGATCTGGACATCGACGTGTTCCGGTCATCTGGGCCTGGCGGTCAGTCGGTCAACACGACCGACTCAGCGGTGCGTATCACGCACCGACCCACGGGCCTGGTGGTGTCCATGCAGGACGAAAAGAGTCAGATTCAGAATCGGGCCAAAGCCCTTCGAGTACTCCGCTCCCGCCTTCTGGCCCTGGAACAGGAGCGCCAGGCCAGCGAGGTGTCCGATGCCCGCCGCAGCCAGATCGGTGGTGGCGGAAGGTCGGAAAAGATTCGGACCTACAACTACAAGGAGAACCGGGTCTCGGACCACCGGATCGGGCTCACCTTGTACCAGTTGGACAAGATCTTGGCGGGTGCGCTCGACGGGGTGGTCGAACCCCTCATCCAGCATGAGCAGGCCGAATTGCTCACTGGAGACGAGGCAGACACCCGTCGGACCGAGCGATGACCGACGCGGACGGGACCGCGACCGGTGGGGGCGAGGGAGAGACGGTGGCATGGTCGGTGTTCCTGGCCGAGGCTGAGCAAAGGCTGAGTGCGGTCGGGATCGAGAACGCGTCATCCGAAGCGCGCTGGATCGTGGAAGAGGCATCGGGCAACGAGGGATCGGAGTTTGTGCCCGGGCTGGCCGAGCCGGCGACGGTCCGCGGCGTGGCCCATTTCGACCGTATGGTCGCCCGACGAGAAAAGGGCGAGCCTCTCCAGTACGTGTTGGGGCGGTGGGCGTTCCGCCAGCTCGATCTCATGGTCGACGCCAGGGTCCTGATCCCTCGGCCCGAAACGGAAACTGTCGCTGAAGCGGCTCTCGCCGAGCTCGACCGCATCGTCGAGCACTTGGGTCCGGCCCGGAACACGCCGATTCCTGTCGTTGATCTGGGCACAGGTTCGGGCGCCCTGGGCCTGTCCCTGGCGGTGGAACGAACGGACACCGAGGTGTGGGCGACGGATGCTTCGGCCGATGCCATTGCCGTGGCTCGAGCCAACCTGGTCGGCATTGGTTGGGCCGCCCGACGGGTACGGCTGGCGCAAGGCTCGTGGTTTGAGCCGCTTCCCGACGAGTTGGCCGGCCGCGTCGGGGTGATCGTGAGCAATCCGCCCTATGTGGCGGCGTCGGATCCCCTGCCGCGCGAGGTCGCCGAGTGGGAGCCGGCTGGCGCGCTCATCCCCGGGCCGACCGGTATGGAGGCGATCGAAACCATCGTGGGGGGCGCGAGACCATGGTTGAGCGGTGGCGGAGCGCTCGTCGTCGAGATCGCATCCCACCAGGCCGATGAGGTCGATGGCCTCGCTCGAACACACGGCTTCACCAATGTCGAGATTCGACCGGATCTCGCCGGTCGACCCCGTACCTTGGTAGCGAGAACCCGGTGAGCGCGACCAGGGGGCCTGTGGGCATGGTTGTCCCGGGGACTGGTGCAGCTCCTCGAGCTATGGCGGAATGGCGAGCGGCGAGGCGATGCAGATGACGGCGACAGGCAGAATCGTGATGGTCGTGACGCAGGGGGGGAGACGATGGTGATTATCGACGCGCGTACCGCTGAAGGCCGCGCCGAAGCGCTCGACCGGGCGGCGGCGGAGTTGATTGCCGGATGGCCGGTCATCGTGCCGACCGACACGGTGTATGGCATTGCCGCGCTTCCCGGGTCGGTTCGGGCCAGTACCGCATTGTTCGAGATGAAGGGTCGGCCCGACGATCTTCCGATCGCCATTCTGGTCAGCGACATCGATCAGGCGCGCGCCTTGTCGCAGGGTTTCAGCGAGGATTGCCAGGAGATGGTTCGTCGCGGCTGGCCAGGTCCGTTGACCGTGGTCGTGCATCGCCATCCCGCGGTGTCGCTGGAGATCGGGGCGCGAGACTCGACCGTCGGGTTGCGCTGTCCCGATCATTCTTTCCTGCGCGATCTGGCCCGGCTCGTCGGTCCGATGGCGACGACGAGCGCCAATCGTCATGGGGAGCCGACCCCTGCCGACGTCAAGGACGTGGTGCGCCTGTTTCCGGGGGTCCGCGTCGCTATCGACGGCGGGGAATGCGGCTCTGCACCGTCGACGGTGGTCGACTGCACCCGACCCCAGCCGACCATTATCCGCCAGGGTGCATTCCGAGCTGAAGCGGCAGTGCCACCGGTGGCGACCGGAGTCGAACTCTCATAGCGGCTGAGCAGTCGTACACTACGTCCGGTGTATTGGACAAAGAATCGCGACACAGAGCTTTTTGACATCCTCGATCGTGAGAGGACGCGGCAGAACACGACACTTCAGCTGATCGCGTCGGAGAACTTCGCGTCTCCCGCGGTCATGGAGGCGACGGGTTCGGTACTCACGAACAAGTACTCCGAGGGCTATCCGGGCAAGCGCTACTACGGTGGCAACGTCTTTATCGACGAGGCCGAGGACTTGGCCCGAGAACGGGTGAAAGCCCTGTTCGGGGCCGAGCATGCCAATGTTCAGCCCCACTCGGGGGCGAACGCGAACATGGCGGTGTACCTGGCCATGTTGGAACCGGGCGACACGGTGATGGGATTGAGCCTGGACCATGGCGGCCACCTAACCCACGGGTCGCCGGTCAACTTCAGCGGCCGGTTGTACAACTTCTGTGCCTACGGTCTCACCGGCAGCGACGAACGGATCGATCTTGATCAGCTTCGCGAAGTCGCGTTGGCGAACCGACCCAAGATGATCGTGGCCGGAGCCACCGCGTACCCGCGCATCATTGATCCCGCCCCGATACGGGCGATCGCTGACGAGGTCGGCGCGTTGTTCTTCTTCGATGCGGCTCATATCGCCGGGCTGATCGCCGGCGGGGTGCATCCGAACCCGGTCGGCATCGCGGACATCGTGTCGTTCACCACCCACAAGACCCTCCGTGGCCCTCGTGGCGGTTGCATTCTGTCCACCGCAGAGCTTGGCCCGGCCATCGACAAGGCCGTGTTCCCCGGTCTGCAGGGTGGTCCGCTCGAACATGTCATCGCGGCCAAGGCGGTGGCGTTCGGGGAGGCCTCTCAGCCCGAGTTCGCCGCGTATGCCACCCAGATCGTCGCAAACTCCCAAGCCCTGGCTCGGGGCCTGTCCGAGCAGGGGTTCCGGCTGGTTTCGGGCGGGACCGACAATCATCTGATGTTGGTGGACCTTCGGCCTTTCGACGAGGAGCTGACAGGAAAGATCGCGCAGGAAGTCCTCGACCGCTCGGGAATCACGCTCAATCGGAACGCCATTCCCGACGATCCCCGCTCGCCGTTCGTCACGAGTGGTATGCGGATCGGCACGCCGGCGGTGACCACCCAAGGCATGACGGAGCTGCAGATGGCAGAGATTGCATCGCTCATCGGTCGGGCGCTGCGCCACCGTGACGATGAGAACGAGCTGGCCGCGGTCCGGTCCGAGGTCGCGGAGCTCAGTTCGGGCTTTGTCCCGTACCCGACGTCCTGAGCCGTTCGGCCCAGTCGGCCCATCTGCCACGGAGGCTTTCGTGGATTCATTTCCGCCCCTGTCGTCATTCCTGATCGTTAGTTCGGTCTCAGCAGCCCTCACCGCTCTCGTCGTGCCGGTGATGATCTGGATCGCGAAACGGTCAGGGATGGTGGTGCCTCCCGATGAGCGACGGATCCACACAACGCCCACCCCCAACTTGGGCGGATTCGGTCTGCTGGTGGGCGTCATCGGAGGGCTCGCGGTGGCCAGCCGGCTCGGGGGCTTTGAGCCGGTGTTCGACTCCAGCACCGAGGTGCTCGGCATCGTGATCGGCGCCCTGATCATCTACATCGTCGGGCTGGTGGATGACGTCCGCGATGTTTCGGCTCCGGCCAAGACGGCGGGCATAGTGTTGGCCGCGGCGGCCCTTACCTTCGCCGGCGTCGCGATCCTCGTGTTTCGGATCCCGTTCCTCGACTTCGTGGTGCTCTCACCCGATCTTTCGGCGCTGGTCACGGTGCTGTGGGTGATCGGGATGGCCAATGCTGTCAACATCATCGACGGGCTGGACGGTCTCGCGGCCGGGATAGTGGGAATCGCCGCGGCGGCGTTCTTTCTCTACGACCGCCAGTTGGCGAGCGCCGGTTTGCTCGACGCCGACAATCCGAGCCCACTGATCGCCACCGTCGTCGTGGGGGTGTGCCTGGGCTTTCTGCCCTACAACTTTCATCCGGCGCGGACCTTCATGGGTGACGGGGGCGCGCTACTGCTCGGGTTGTTGATGGCGGCGGCGACCATTGCTGTCGGTGGCCGCACGGCGGACCAGTTCAGCGGTCAGACGTATTTCTTCTTCGCCCCCCTGTTCATTCCCCTGTTTATTCTGGGGGTGCCGATCGTCGACACGGTCTTTGCCATCGTTCGCCGAGCGGTCGGTCGCAAAGGGGTGGCCACCGCCGACAAGGGCCATCTCCACCATCGCCTGATGGATCTTGGACACGGCCAGCGCCGAAGTGTGCTCATCCTCTGGGCGTGGACCGCCTTGCTGTCGGCTCTCGTGCTGTATCCGACCTTCACCGGCAAAGGCGATGCCCTGGTTCCCCTGGCGCTCCTGGCGGCCGGCCTGGTGCTGTATACCCTGTTCTCACCGGGTCGTCGTCGGCGTACAGCTACGGGCCGATCAGCCACGCCCGAAGCCGCCGACACCGACGCGGCGGACGCTGAATCGCCCCCTTCGCCGCCCTCCCCCGAAGCCGCTCCACTCAACTCCCCCTAACCTGTTCCGGGCGACCACCCCCCGGCGCCTCGGTGGTTTGGGGAGTTTCAAGCGCAAGATCACTCGCGCTTGTTGGCCGACCGGTTGTTGACCTCAGGCCAGCGTCCGATGGGCGGCTGAAGCTCCCGAATCTGGCGTTCAAGCCTGAACCTGGCGTTCCATTGTGGCACGTACTTCTCAAGGACCGCCGACAGCCCATGGTCTCGTCACCCTCGGGCTCTCTACGCAGAGCGACGACGATGTCCAGAGCCCCGCGATAGAAACACCTGTGTTCGCCCTGGTCCATCGCCACGGCTTCATCCGGAACGCAAGATCCCAGGTAGCTAGTTAACCGGTGCCAGGCACCGGTCAACACTGCTGGACGGTGCCAGGCACGGGTTAACATCGGAATCCAGGTCACGGTGGCTATGTATCGACCCTCTGGAAACGTCGACTCGCCAGCGATGGCGCCTCGGGCAAAGCCCCAGGTGCCTACGCGCGTCGCGATCTGCGCCGAGCCGGGGACAGCGACCCAGCTGTTGTTGTGGCGGTTCGCCATCGCCTCAAGGGTGGACAACACCTTGGCCCAGATCCAGCGGCTCAGCTCGGTGGCGTCGGTTCGGACGCGGTCCCGGCCGGATGGCCAATGCCCCACCACGGGAGCTGTCGGGTTCCTGGGCTGAGGCCCGCAAGGCTTCCGCTCGGCTGTGTTCCCTGACCGGGGCCGAGGATCGGCTCAGCCCTCAAAACGTAGAGGCCGGTTTCAATTGCCCACGGCCGAATGTTCCCGCGCCCAGGTGGGGCACCGTCGGCGGGGGGTTCGGGGGGCGGAGATCCTTCGGAGCCCCCGACCAGCTCGGATCCCGGCTTCGCCGGTCCGAGCTGCCCAGGGCAGGGGCCGAAGGCCTCAGCTAAACCTCGTGCCGAAAGGTTCCCTTTCGGCACGAAATGGTCAGGATGCGCCGCGGGCGGTCAGGACGGTGGGGACGGTCTTGGCCAGGATGGCCAGGTCGGTCAGTAGCGACCAGTTGTCGACATAGTAAAGATCGAGGCGGCTGTACTCCTCGAACGAGGTGCTCGAGCGGCCGCTGACCTGCCACATTCCGGTGATGCCGGGCTGAACCCGCAGGCGATCGCGCAGCTCGACGGACCAGAGCTGAGCCTCTTCGGGCAGAGCCGGTCGGGGGCCGACCAAGCTCATGTCGCCGGCGACCACATTCCACAGCTGGGGTAGCTCGTCGAGTGAGAACTTGCGCAGGTAGCGACCGACTCGGGTGATACGGGGGTCGTTCTCGATCTTGAAGAGGGGCCCGTCGGCCTCGTTGGCATCCGCCAACTCGGCGCGCATCTCGTGGGCGTTGGGGACCATCGTGCGGAACTTCAAGACCTGGATGCGGCGGTTGTTCCGGCCGACGCGTTCTTGGCGGTAGAACACCGCGCCGGGCGAGTCGAGCTTGATGAGGAGTGACAGCACGAGCAGAGGTAGAGCCAGGACGACGAGGGCTGCCGTCGCCACCAGCAGGTCGAATACCCGCTTGGCCAACGAGCGCCAGCCCGACTGATGGAAGGGCTCGAGATACATGATCGGGAACCGGCCGAGGGGTCGCACCGTCAGCCGTTCCACAGCGATATCCGGCAAGGTAGGCGAAAGCTCGACATGGATGCCGTTTTTCAGCAATTGGCGGATGAGCCGGCTGGTGATGGCCACATCGATGGCCGATGCGGCGATCATGACGTTGGGGATACCGCGCTCGGCGAGCAGACCGAGGATGTCGTCCACCTGACCGAGGACGTCGTGTTGGTCGTTCCCGCGGCGGCTGGGGTCAACGGAAACGAACCCCATGAACTTATAGCCGAGCGAACGGTCTTCGAGCGCGGCCCTCAGCTCTTGTGCTTCGGCGTTGTCGCCCACGATGACGACAGGCCGGAGCCGGGATCCGTTGCGGCGCTTCAGGTTGAAGATCTGGCGAACGAGCTCTCGCTCGGCCGTCAGGGTCCCCACCGAGCACAAGAACGCGAACAGGACGAAGTCACGCTGCACGCCCGGGAACTCGTCACGCCAGACGTCGGTGATAACCACGAGGGACAACGCACCGGCGGCCGCGGCCCGCAGAACCCGCTTCAGTTCCTCGGCCCGCCGGGCGATGAAACGTACCTGGTAGAGCCGAGCCCGAACCAGGAAGAACAGCCAGAACGGCAGGGAGACCACCGCCGCCCACTTGGTGCGGGCGACATCTTCGGGGCGAGGGGCGAACCCGGTGCGGGTGGCCAACCACATCGCCAACCCCATGGCCGCGCCCACCGCGGCGAGGTCTCCCGCGGCGATCAGCATCTTCCCTGTCCGAATGGATCGTTGTGTTCTCGGCGCTTGCCGTGGAGGATGAGCCAACTCAAGGTTTGGCCCTCCTGTCAGCCTGACGTCGCTGTCGTGGGTGGCTGGCGATTCGCCCAATCGCCAGTTGTACTCCTGAGTTGGAGCAGCCTGATTCATCGTGTTCTCGTCCGCTCTCGAGGTGTCCGCTGTTGGCTGATCGACAGGCGCACGGGATGAGGTCCCCGGACCCGGGCGCGAGCGGGTGTAAACACCCTGTGGGTACCGATCATCAACCGCCGATGGTCGGTTCCGATACTCCCGCCGGACCGTGTCGCCGCGTGATGCAGCGTTAGTACCCTGCCGTGCCTCGGACCAAGCGTCAACCATCGCTGTGTGGCGATTCGGTTACGCTCCGTCATCCAGCTGCCACCCTCTTCGTGCTCGCGGTCTCGACTGACCGTGAGCAGCTGCCCGCGATTGTTCCGAGACTTCTGGGCAAATTGCCTGTTCGGGTGGTTCATCCGTGCTTCTCGCCGTCTTTTTCGCTCCGATGGATGTCCACCAGGGCTGGCGATCCGTTATTGTCTCGCCCGAATAGAGACGCTGAGGTCGAACCGAGATTTCACATTCCGGCGACCATCGTAAGCAAGCTGTAACACAGATGGGACGCTCGAATGCCGAGCGCTGCCGCCCGACCATTCTGGGTTCAAAGGCCTATCTGTGGGACTCGGACCGGGGGTGATGGCTCGGTCAGGTGGGGTGCGACGATGACCCCTGACGATGAAGGGCCGCGATCGCCAGTTCATGTAATTGACGGACCCGATTGTCCCAGTGATGGGCGGCTGCGAGCGAGCGGCATCCGGCCGGGTCCGGATTGGCCAGCAATCCTTCGATCTGTTCGATCATCTCCGCGGGCTCAGAGGCGAAGCGAACCATGGGCGCCAACTCGTGTAGTGAAGGAATGAGGGTGGAGACCACCGGTGTGCCCGAGGCGAGATACTCGAGCGCCTTGAGGGGGTCCGAGGCCCGATTGAACGGGTTATCGACATAGGGGATGAGACCCACGTCGAAGTGCTGGGTGAACCCCGGCAGTTCGGCGTATGGCCGTTGACCCAAGACGGTGACGTTCGGGTTCTGAGGTGCCACCCCGTCGCGGACGTCGCCCACTACGACAAAGGTCCAATCGGGCCGTCTCTTCGCCAGTTCCGACAGGAGCTCGGTATCGAAGCGCCAGGAAACGGCCCCGGTGAACCCGATGACCGGTCGGCCGTGCCCGAGCTCGTCGGGCCGCGGAGCTGGGGTGGAGAAATGGTTGACGTCGGCGCCGTTCGCGACGACCGCCGATCGCTCGGGATCCAGCCCGTCCACCAGCGCGGCCGACACTCCCGTGACCAGGTCAGATTCGGCGATCAGCCGCGCGTGCCGGCGAAGCAGTTCCTGGGATGGTTCGCGAAATGCGTCTCGCCGCCAATAGACCGACAGATCGCGCCCGATGCCCGGTAGCGGCCCGCGGCCTGTCGCAAAGTTGACCAGGATCCGACGCGGGCCGAGCACCGATCGAGCGGCCCGGTTGGTGGCGATGGTGGCTGCTCGGTCGGTCGCTCGAGCACTTCCTCGTCGCGTCGACCCCGGTGCGCCGGGATAGCGGAGCAGGGTCAGACGGGGCCCGACCGGAGCGAGGTGGGGAACGGTGTCGGCCAGCCGACGTAGGCGGCGCGTGGGTATGGGCCGATCCACGACCAGCACGGGGTGATAGCGGGCGAGAGCCCGGGCCAGTTGGGTGTCGCCCCAGGGCACGTCGCCACCGAAGGGCATGCCACACATCACGATGAATCCGTAGTCGGCCAGCTCCGGGGGCACGCGCACGGGCCGCGGGGCCGGCAGGCGGGTCGGATCGGGTGGTGTCATGAAACGGTGATGTCCTGGGCAGGGTCGGGTCCCGATCAAGGGCGCGTGGTCGAAGCTGAACGCCATTGTGGCGTGGCGGGGGTCAACATCGGTTCCCCGCGGGACCCGCGGCCCGTGGAGGTTGCGCCAATACCGGAACGGAGGGCTGATTCAAGGGGGCACTGACTATCCTCGGATAGGTCGTGACCTCTATCGTCATCCCCGCCCACAACGAGGAGTCCGTTATCGGACGGTGCCTCGACGCGATCCTTGCCGATGCGCGTCCGGGGGAGTTCGAAGTCGTGGTGGCGAGCAACGGGTCCACGGACCGCACGGTGGAGATCGCCCGATCTCATGGTGCGGACGTACAGGTGGTGGAGTCCGCCGTGGCGTCCAAGACGGCCGCGCTGAATCTTGCCGATCGTTCGGTGGTGTCGTTCCCGCGCCTCTATGTCGATGCAGATGTTCTGGTGGACACCGCCTCTGTGCGCAAGGTGGCCGAGGTCCTCGAACGTCAGCCCGGAAGTATCGCCGCACCCCGGCTGCAGTTTGCCCTCGCCGACCGTCCGTGGACCGTCCGAGCGTTCTATGACATCTGGAGGCGGATGCCGTATCTGAGCGAGGGACTCATCGGGTCCGGCTTCTACGGCCTCTCCGAGGGGGCACGGGCCTTGTTCGAAGACTTCCCGAGCACGTTCGCCGAGGACTTCTTCATTCGTGGCCTCGTGCCGCCCGATCAGCGGATCACGGTGGAAGGTGCGGAGTTCACCGTCCATCCACCCCTGTCGCTGCTCAGCCTGATCAAGGTCCGCGCCCGGATCTTTGCCGCCAATCGACGCAGCCGCGACCTCTTTGCCGACAGTCAGCAGGACGTAGGGGGACAACACAAGCGACAGCTCCTGCACCTCGCCGGCCAACCTCTGGCCTGGCCTCACCTCGCGATCTATGTCGGGGTCGTCGGCCTGGCTCGGTTCCTCGCCTTGAGATCCGAGCGGCGCGGCGCGGAGCCGTCTTGGGACCGGGACCAGACCGCCCGCACCTCCGGGCTCTGAAAGGCCTCACCTCCATGATTTCCACATCAAGATCCTCTCCCGCAGTCGAGGGCGCGCAAGGTATGCGCGCCGGCGGATCTAGGGCCCAGCGAATCGCGAACGCCGTGCGTAGCTCTCTGGATCCGCGGGTGTTCATACACGCCTTCAAACTGTTGCACTATGCGAACTACACCCATGTGAGCCAGCGTCGCCTGATCGACATGGGCGCCGATGTGAGGTTCGCTCCCAACGTGTCCATCATCAATGGACAGCGCATATCGATCGGTGACCGCAGCCATATCGGCGCTCGTTGTCATCTGTGGGCCGGCAACGACCTCGGGAGGATCACCATCGGTGCCGATGCGCTGTTCGGTCCCGAGGTCTTTCTCACCGCATCGAACTATCTCACCGCGCCAGGCGAGATCATCATGAATCAGGACAAGGACGAACGCGACGTCGTCGTGGGCGCCGGGGTATGGCTGGGCGCCAGGGTGATGGTCATGCCCGGCGTGAACGTGGGCGAAGGAGCGGTGGTCGGCGCGGGTTCGATCGTCACCAAGGACCTGCCCGCGGGCTCGATCTCGGTCGGCAGTCCGGCCAAGGTCGTGGGACAACGAGGTGGCTGACACCACCCGCCCGGACCCCACCCGCCCGGAGCGCGCCCTTGGCCTGGGCCTGGCGCCCGGTCACTCGAGCGCGTCCCCGCCCGATGTATCGGTGCTCATCGTCAGCTATCGGGTACGGGAAGATCTCGCCCGCTGTCTCGAGTCGCTTCGTGATCTCGATGGTGAGGCCCGAGCCGAGATCGTCGTCTTGGACAACGATTCGGGCGACGGCACGCTCGCGATGCTCCGGGACAGGTTCCCAGAGGTCGTGACCATCGATGCGGGCGAGAACGTCGGCTTTGGGCGCGGCGTCAATCGTGCCGCAGATCGGGCGTCGGGTCGTTACCTGCTCTTGTTGAATCCGGATACGGTCGTCGAACCGGGCATGGTCGATGCGTTACTCGACGCCGCAGCTCGCCACCCAGGCGCCGGGCTCATCGGTGGACGCACCCTGCGCGACGACGGTGGCCTAGAGGCGAGCTCGGCCTGGGCCGCCCCGTCATTGCGTAGTGTGGCGTGCTTCGCGGCGGGCCTTACAGCCTTGTTCCCGACCGTTCCGGCCTGCAATCCCGAGGCGATGGTCGGCTGGGACCGCGACGACGAGCGGGAGGTCGATGTCGTCACCGGAGCCCTGCTGCTCGTGTCCCGTCCGGTTTGGGATGAGCTGGGCGGATTCGACCACGACTTCTTCATGTACGCCGAGGACATCGATCTGGCGTTACGAGCCCGCAATGCCGGCTACCGGCCGATCGTCACCCCTTCGGCGGTGGCGGTGCACACGGTCGGCGCGTCGAGCTCAGCGCCGGCCGGTCGTCGCGTGTTGGTGCTCGCCGGACGTATGACCTTGTTCGACAAGCATTGGTCGAGGCCCCAGGCCACAGCCGCCCGTCTCCTCATCGTCGGCGGGGTGGCGCTGCGCGCCGTGGTCGCCACCGCGAGGTCTCGCCTGGTCCCGG
>Ga0316190_10001666_pt1 | contig 16152 bp, 10 predicted proteins | sample Eddworburrow2_MG_FD_204929 | JGI IMG/M metagenome (GOLD analysis project Ga0316190, IMG submission 204929) | Coastal sediment microbial communities from Maine, United States - Eddy worm burrow 2 | ecosystem: Environmental > Aquatic > Marine > Coastal > Sediment | place: USA: Maine | collected... | reverse complement strand
ATAGTGATGAACTGGTGGCACTGGCCAATGACTCGAACATCATCGCCATTGGAGAAACCGGGCTTGATTATTTTCGCAGCGAAGGTGATCTTGAATGGCAACGTCAACGCTTCCGCCAGCATATACGTGCCGCCAGGAGCTGTGGGAAACCATTGATTATTCATACCCGTGATGCCGAGCAGGACACGCTGGGGATCATGCGTGAAGAGCAGGCCGGGACAGTCGGTGGTGTCATGCATTGCTTTACCGGGAGCCAGGAAATGGCTGAGGCAGCCCTTGATGAGGGTTTTTATATTTCTTTTTCTGGCATAGTAACCTTTAATAATGCCAAGGCATTACAGGCAATAGCCCGCTGGGTACCGGCAGAGCGCCTGCTGGTAGAGACGGATGCCCCCTATCTGACCCCCGTACCACTGCGCGGTAAACCGAATCAGCCGGGCAACACCCGCCTGGTTGCAGAAAAGCTGGCTGAACTGCGTAACACGAGAATTGAAACCATTATGGAACAAACCAGCCGAAATTTTTTTAGTCTATTTACTGCAGCCTAGATAAATTTTCTGCTGAGAATTGCCTGGATCTTTTCATCAATTCGCTCAATAAGAGGCCGTACTTCGTCCAGAATAATAGCCTCTGCATTACGCACATAGAGATCGGCCTGGGCTGCGGCATCAGACAGGGCCGACAGCTGAAAATATCCGGCCACTCCCTTTAGCTGGTGCAAATGTTCAGCAAGCCCGTCACGATCACCACAGACAAAGGCGGCATGGATACGACTGCTATGCCCAGGTAATTCTTCAATCAGACGTGGCAACAGATTTTGTTTTATTTCATCAGCAGGGCTTTTTTTAATATTCAGCGGATCTTCTTCATGCCGGTAATTCAGCCATTTCGCCAGGGTATTCCAGAATATTTGTTCATTAATTGGTTTTATTATGACATCAGCTATACCGGCAGCCTTTAAATCAGTTTGGCCTTGAATATAGACATCTGCCGTTAGGGCCAAAATAGGTGTAGAGTTATTAAGCTCAGACTCAGCCTGAATTTTTCGTGACACAATCAGACCATCCATTTCCGGCAAATGGATGTCCATCAATATGAGGTCAAAATGTTCATCAAGCGCCAGTTTTAAGGCCTCGGTACCAGTGCGGGCTTCTGTAACCGCCATACCACGGTCACATAACAGGCTAGATACATAAAGTCGGTTGAAGTCATTATCTTCGGCCAGTAGAACCCTGCTTGTAGCATGAAAAGAATCAGGTGATGGTTGTTCAGGTCGCGTGAGATTATCACTGTTAACTGGGTATAGTTGTTTATTGGAAAATATCCCATTGATGGTAGCATGCAAATAATTATGGGCTACTGGTTTAGTGATACATACACAATCAGCAAAACTGGATAATGAGGTACATACATGACGCCCCTCATCACCAATCAGCAATAGCAGGGGGGCAGGGTATCTTTCAGCCAGTGACAAGAGTTTGTCACGAAACTGACCGGAATCCGCCGTGGCTTTATCAACACCTGCAATAAACAGATCAAATGGCTGATCACCAGTCTCCGCCACAGACCTTAAAAGCTCTTCGGCGCGCTCCAATGATGGTGCCGTATATATTTTATGACTCCAGGTTAGCAACTGATTACGTAGAGAACGTAATGCCAGACGATGCGAATCACAACACAAAATCTTTTTACCAGAGAAACTATTATGATATTCACCAACAGCATCATTATCCTCTTTGTTTAGAGTCAGTGAAAAAGAAAACTCTGAACCCAACTCCGGCGTGCTTTTTATAGATAAAGAAGCACCCATTAATTTAAGTATCGTCTTTACAATGGCCAGACCCAGTCCGGCACCTTCGTAACCACGGCTTTTTGAGTTATCGGCCTGATAGAACGGCATTTGTATCATGTCGAGTTTTTCAGGCGCTATACCTTCTCCGCTATCTGATACACTGATAAGTATGGTGGCTGAATCAAGGTCATTGCTTAATAATGATGCGGAGATAACCACTTCACCTTTATTAGTAAATTTTATAGCATTGCTAACAAGGTTAATTATCACCTGTTTTAAATGATAGCAGTCGCCAAGCAAATGCAGCGGAACATCAGAGTCAATCAGAAAAATCAGCTCAAGCCCTTTATTATGCGCTGCAGGACTCATAAAAAGCACCGCGTCTTCAAGACAGTCACGGATATTGAGGCTCTCCTTTGCAATATCGACAGCATTTGCATCAAGGCTGGATATATCCAGGATGTCATTAATTAATTGCAGCAGATGTCCTGATGCATGATCGATGACGCGCACAAATTCAGATTGCTTGGAATTGAGGTCCGTCCTTTTGATGAGATTCAAAAAACCAATAATGGAATGGAGCGGTGTTCTTATTTCATGACTCATTCTGGCCAGAAATTCCGATTTCGCCTCATTGGCCCTTTGCATAGATTCACGTGCCCGACGCAGTTCCGCATTACTCTTTTCCAGGCTAGTAATCGTATCTCTATTGCGTGCCGTGGCAATATCCACCTGCTTCTGAAGTTCAAAGCGTGAATTATTTACCACAATTGCCATATCAAAAAAGGCATTTTCAAGATCGCCCAACTCATCTTTATCCCCTGATTTATCCTTTATTACCGTTTTCCCTGAGGCAATCTTTTCAACATTATCTTTAATATTCAGAATAGGCTTCGTGATACGTGAAGCTATGTAATATGCGAGCAATAAAGATGCGGCGATGACGACGATCATGATCATCATAATATGAATAATCTTATCTCGCTTTAAGCCCAGGATGTGATGGTCCGTCATAATAACTTCAATCCAGCCCAGGATATCTGAAAACCCATCTGTTACCGGCGAGTCAAAATACTCATCATGCTCAATGGTCATTAACTGCCCGCCACGAACAACGGCCATAAATGTCATGTTGCTATCGATATCCTCTGCAGCAACAATGCCCTTATAGTTTGGCGAGATGTTATTGACAACATCCTCTTTGTCTTTGTTCAAAATTCGCACTGAGAAAACATCGGGGTCACTAAAAATCGACTGGCTCAGCTTGACAAGAAAATCAACATTGTCAGTAAACAGAGCAAACTCGCTTAATTTAGCAAGATCAAGGGAGTAACGCGAACCATTAACATTAATTCTATTATTGGCGTCACTAGTCCAGTTTATTATGTAATAGCACCCCAATAGAATACTAATAAGGATTGCCGGAATAGTGGCCGCTATAAATATTCGTCCACGAATACCAATCTTGTTTTTTATAATATTAATTTTCACTTGTGGGAGTCCTGCCAAATATTCCTGAATATTTCTTTTTTCAGGGTTTCATCTTCTGGCAACTTTATGCCAAGGTTGGTAACAACCTGTTTATTCGTATTAATAGAAAAATCATCTGGAAAAGTGATAGTTTGCGCTAATGCCACGGCCTCTGATACAGACAAAGGCGACTCTTTTATTTCCAGAATTCTAAGCGCAGTTAATTTTCCAATTGTCTCCGGTGTTGTGTAGATGGCGGCGAGTGCGCCTGATTTCACATAGGAAGAAGAAAAAGCTATAACGGGTTTTTGTTCGCGATAAGCCATATACAATAGCCACTTGGATCGCTGCGGCGAAATAACCGATTTATCAGGCAAAACAAGAATGATATCGCTATTATTAATCAGGCGGGTAATGTTTTTAGCCGTTAAAGAAGCATCGACATGCTCGACCTGCAATGCTAGTCCGGATCGCTTCAGAGAACTTTCCAGCTCACTCTGGCTATTTTCTCTGGGGGAGAATACACCAACCTTGTCGCCTTTATCGAGAATAATGGCTAATAGCTCAACAAAGCGGTTGATCGGCTGATCTATGACAATGGCGGAAATACTTCTGTCAGAATCATGCCATATTTTCTCGAAATTATCTTTGGGTATAAATACACTTAGCACAGGGGTCGCCTCCCTGGTTCTGGCTGCTATTTTTGCCGCCCTGGTGCCAATCGTAACCAGAAGGTCTGCCTTGGCCGCTGACCGGGAATGTTGAGAAACATAATCATCTCCCACATACACCAGCAATCTAATATTATTGCCGCTAGACGACTGCAGATATTCACTCAAGGATGCATAAACAGAGCGATATTCCTTTTTATCTTCGCTTAATATTACATCAACTGCCAGGATTGTACTTTGGGCGGGTGCACCATAAACAGTGGGAACAGGAATAACATGGCATGCAAGCCATAAACAGATAATCCGGAAAATTATCTTATCCTGTTTCATCAGTGTTAAAAACTGATCTCGAGCTGACAATAGACCCTGGTCTCAAAAACATTGGCGATATGGTCTGCAGACGTATAATCTTCGAATTCATAATAATCATCAAAAATATTTTGCGCGATCAAGGAAATCTTTCCAGACGTAGAATTATTATCAAATGATCGTGTTAGCTTGATATCTGTACGCCCCACATCGCCAGGAACTCCGCCTCCTAGCCACTCCATATAACCGGTATGATAATAACCGGCGCTTGCTTGCCAGCGCTCAAGAAATTGTTTGCTCAATAACAGGCTATAACTGTGGTTAGGGGAAAATCTCTCAATCTTTGAATCTTCATAAAGCAGGTAAGGTACAATACTTCGCATTATCGTTCCGGTAAAACGGCTATAGTCATACTGAGCATCCAGTGACCAGCCATTGTTAGCCCGATATTTAAGTTGTATCTCAGCGCCTTTATTGATCGTATAACCGGTATTCATCCAGATCCATGTCTGGTTATCAAATAAATCCGGATAGGTGCCGTTATCACGCACATTCCTGATTATGTCATCAAGCCGTTCAAAATATAATTTGGCATCAATATCCAGGCTTCTGGAAAAGAAATGACCAATATAGGCCAGCTCATAACTGGTCAGGGTTTCTTCCTTTAGATTCGGGTCGGATTTATAACGGATATCAAAGATATCACTACCTGAGATCAATATGGTGTCGAGTCGAGCTATGTTGTCATTATAAAATTCATAGAGCGATGGTGTGCGTTTGGCCCTGGCGGCACTAATTCTTGCCGAATGATTATCTGAAAAGGCATGATTAAGCGACAGGCGGGGAGAGCTATAGAGGCCGACCAAACCATTGTTCTCTGCCATTACGCCAATATTCAGTATTGTGGTATCACTCAGATATTTTTCAATATGAGAAAATAACCGTTGGCTATTGACGTCGATATAATCCGATCGATTGAGGATGATACTATTTTTCAAGCGGTCCACCTTGTAGCTACCACCCCAGACAAAACGTAGCTTCTTATCGCTTGTTGATGTCTGCTGAAATTCCGCCTCGGTGCGCGTGGCATTTCCAGAATAGAGCGAGTAGCTAACTGTATCGGGAACACTAAAAGGGGAGAGGTCTACTACATAACCATCATCATAGGAAAGAAAGTTATTAGTCAGACTCCATTCCTGCCGTTGACCTCCAGCCAGCGTACGCAGCCACTTTATGGATTCATAATGTGACCGGGTTTCTCTTTCGCGCACAGGATTTTCAATGTTACCTGGCACACCCCAGCCACCCTCGGGGCCGCCACCAAAGCCCAACTGAATGTCCAGTGTTTCATTGTAAGACGGGGTATAAATCCCCCTGTAACTGAGACTGGCTATTTTTTTATAGTCATCGACATCCTCAAATCCATCATCCCGATTGCTGTATAGCGTCAATCGTTGCTCATATTTTTCATAAAGATTGGCAAAACGATAGAGGCTTTTCCTGGTGCCGATAGCACCACCAGTGAACGCCAGCGTGTGACCTTCTACCTGAAAAGGCTTGCGGGTAATGATATTGATAGTACCAAGCACAGCATTGGCACCATAGGCGGCCGAGTTGCTACCACGAATAACCTCAATACGCTCAATGTCATTGATGGTTAAACCAATATTGTTCCAGGCGATAATACTGAATAGCGGTGTAAATACCGAACGCCCATCGATCAACACCTGCATACGATTGGGCCAGGCCGAGGCGTAACCATGATAGGTAGCAGAAAACAGGTTGCCACTGGCATGGGCGACGCGCATACCCGGAACCAGTCGCAACAGGTCGACAATCTCGATGGCAGATGAACGTTCGATCATTTTACGATCGATAATGGTGATGGAAACAGGGGCCTCTTCGGCTCGTTGAGGCAGGCGGGTTGCGGAGACTATTTGTGACAGATCTACAAAATAATCACTTTCGCTGATCGCGGCAGATTCTTGCGCTTCAGCTTTTATTGACACCAGCAGTGACAATAGAAGCCAGAATAGTATTTTTATAGCCATAACTCCCCCGTTGAATTGGCATCTGATAGTAAGCAATACAGATAACAGGGGTAATTGTATCAGAACAAACCTTGCTCGCGGGCTACGATAACAGCTTCGGTACGATTGGTTGTTTGCAGGACTTGCAGGATGGCCGTTAAATGAACTTTAACGGTATTTGATGACAAGTGCAGGGTGTCAGCAATTTCCTTGTTAGTTTTACCCTGGGATACTAGCTGCAGCACCTCAAGTTGACGTGTGGTCAATGAGGGTTTGGCTCGCCTTCCCGGGCGAAATAAAGAGGGGGGATCCATTCGAATGTCGATGCCTTCCATAGCCTCTCGCGACGGGTCATCAAGATATCCCAGCATGGAAGAAGGGGTGTAAACACCACCGGCCAGGACCAGGCGAATGGCATGTAATACCAGATCATTATCACTGGATTTGGGAATAAACCCGCTAGCGCCACAATCCAGCGACTTTCTCATCAATGCCGGATTTTCAACGCCGGAAAATACAATAACCGGGATATGGGGATAGTTATCACAAAGATCACGAATTAAAGCAAGGCTATCTGTGTCGGGTAAATAGAAATCCAGCAGAATAAAATCCAGATCATCGTATTTCGAGACAATTTTCCGAACTTCCTTACCGTCGCAGGCATCAAAGATAACTGGATTATCATTGACACTGCATAATAATTGTTTGATCCCTTCGCGAATCAGGGCATGGTCATCAGCAACAAGGCAGCGCATCGTTATCTCATCATCCTAATTTGATAATTCACTCGTATATAATACTTCTATTTTCGACATTCATGCTAATACTTTTGGGTTAGTACAAAGGTACTATATTTATTATCTAAAACTACTGCTAATATTTCCCGACGGTGGGAAAGGAAGGTGTATGCACAAGGATGTGCCCTTTGAACACCTGAGTGAATTCATCCCGTCAGTGATGCCTCTACAATATTCAGTGCCCGATCCAGCAGGGCCTGGTTGTTATAAAAATGACTCGAAAGGCGTATAGCGCCGGCCCGAATGGCACAAATCACTCGCTGCTCCTGTAACCGTGCATAAAGGACGTCAGAGGCAGTCTCACTGTGCTCAAAAGCAACAATGCCACCATGCCGGTGGTTTTCGGCACAGATGTTAATGCCATTAAGCGATTTCAATTGCTCCGCCAGATAAGCACCATTGGTACAAACAGCCTGCTCGACCTGTGCCATACCCAGTTCCAGCAACAAACCGATGCTGGCCGACATGCCATGAATGCCAATCATGTTCGGGCTGCCACACTCAAAACGGCGGGCAGAAGCGGCTGGATACCAGTCACGCCGATCGAAATCGGCCAGATTTTCGACCATATGCCAGCCAAATTGGCGCAGATGCAACGTATCACGTAAGGCAGCCCGGCAATAGAATAATGCCAAACCCTCCGGTGCCATCATCCATTTGTGGCCGTCAGCAACGACAAAATCGGCCTCAATGGCCTGAACATCCATCTGCAGCGCACCAATACTTTGAATAGCATCGACACAAAACAGGATGTCATTGAGACGGCAAAAACGACCCAGGCGCTCCAGATCCAGCGCCAGACCTGAGGCAAACTGCACCGAACTGATAGCCAGAAGCCGGGTATTTTCATCACACGCCGCCTCAAGTGCCGCTTCAGGACTGATATCAGCCAGGAGATCCGCCTCACGTAAGGTCACTCCCTGGTCATGCAGTGATTCCCAGACGATACGATTAGAAGGGAACTCCTGATTACTGGTTACAATATTATTGCCCGATTGCCAGTCAATCCCATAAGCCACAACAGAAAGGCCTTCGGAGGTATTTTTCAGCAGGGCAATATCATCAGTCGAAGGGGCATTAATCAGCTCACTAAGCTGCCGACGCAGAGACTGTTCGACAGCCATCCAGCGGGGGTAGAAAACAGGGCCGGTCGTGACATTTTCCTCAGCAAACTCGCGGATTGCAGTTGCCGTGCGTGTCGGCCAGGGTGATACCGCGGCGTGATTAAGAAAAACATAATCAGTCGCAAACGGGAATTCATGCTTAATCAATTGTTCGAATTGTGTGTCGGATTCCTGCATGGTTGATATATACCACTAAACAAACCCGGAGGGTTAATGGCAGGGCATGTAGGATAGGCACTACGCGGACACTGCCCGCCATCCCTTTATGCGTATAATATATATTATGTTAAATAATGAAACGATTGTTGTTCAGCAAGCAGGTAAGTAGTTTTGCTAGAAGCGCAAGGTCATGGAGACCTTATCGTGACTGATTTGATAGAGGATATCGTTGCTGGACAGGCTCAGCCCCACACCGGTATGACCGTCCAGCTGCTTTTGACGAACCAGGAACAGGCTCTCGGATAACCTGATGCCCTTAACCTTAATGCCTGATTCCAGATGATGCTGTAGTGGATTAAAACGATCCTGCGTTACAAAAGAATCATCTTCTGTGGCGTAGTAGCTTTGGGAGGCAAAATAATCTGACTGGGCGCCACTGTCCAAAACCGGCATCTGTTTCAAAATGTTTGCAGCCAGGCAATTACTACAGATGGCACTGAGCATTAGTGCAAGCATCAGTAGACTTGAATGAAACAGGAACCGTGAACCAGGATATCTGTCAACCGTACTATCTATCATATTGATAACACCACTCACGTAATTAACCGACATTATACGCGGATTTTAGCATTAACTCAATGGGAATCTTATTTAATATAATACTATCAGCAACTTATAATTCTCTCCATATTGCCAGCCTCCCTTGAGAGCGCGGTTTAACACCCTATTAAGTCTGCTGTGGCCTAATACACCTGCCAAACGCAACCGGCTATCACCGGCGAAGAGTATGTAAAGACACATTTACATAGTTTTACGCATAGAAAGACAGATCTCCCTGTCAAAATCATAAGAATGAGCAAGTTAAGGCACGAAGTTTATCAATAACTTCATGAATAATTGAGCTGAGTACCCCAGGATGGATAACCGCCCCATAAAACGCATACAATGTGCAGGCATAACCCCGGCTAAGTGTTTATCAGTCATGGTTATGCTGCTGGCGCTATTCAACCCTGCGCAGGCCGCTACCCCTATCCAGTTTGATAGCTGGAACGTCAACAACGGTAACATTGATGTCACTGCGGCCTGCTTACAGGCCATTAGCTGCAAACCCCTGGTCTCTGAAAATGGATTTCTGCAGCAGATAGTGGATACCGTCGATGGTAAGTTTATCCACAGTATCGTCACTGATTTTGGTGTCAGCGGTAACCCTGTAGATCTCGAATTTCAATCGGAAACCTTTATCCCCTTTGACGCCAGGGCCAAAGGTTTTAATAACGATCGAAAATGGGCCCTGGACGCCAAAACAGTCGTTCGCAGCATGGCTGACGGTTTTGAAAACGCCTTTATGATGGATGCAGACCCTTATACTGATAATAATGGTAATCAGCTGGACATCATGAATTTCAACCTGGCACAAACACTCAATAATTCAGATATGACAAGCCACTTTGATTACACCAAAAATCAGGTATTTGGATTTCCTGACCCGATCAATAATAGTGAAGCTTATATGCTGGATATCGATCAGGATATCCTACTGGCAAATGGGACAACGATTACAGGCCTCCCCACTACCCCGGATTTTGTCGCTACACAACGATATGCCAACAGCAAACGCAGCGGCTGGGCCGGTGATATCAGTACGGGTGAGCTGATCTACGACCCCTTCTCAACCGCCGGTTCATTGACACTACCCGATGACCTGAGCGGCACATCAACGACAAGCTGGAGCGATGGCGAAGCTATTGAAACACACTGGGTAGCCCAGATCGACAACCAGGGCTCATTCAGCACCCCTTTAAATTATCAAGCCATTTCAACGGCATCCGGTCTGTTTGATGACTATACCATGCAGGCCGACACCACCACCCCAATAGATCCATTTGACTGGGATCCGGCCTTTGGCCCGGCACCTGCCAGCCTGCAATAGTCAAGCCCCATGACATCCTGTCGATCAGGGCTGAATAATATTATTTGCGTTAAGTTGGAGTTAAGTCACACCTGATCAAATCAGCTTAACGGTTTATGTTATTGCGACAGGCACCGTTAGGTACACAGGGTTTGCCCTGGCTTCTATGGCATACCGTGTGCTTCCATCACATACTGAGGAGGACATGTCATGATAGACTATGCCGATCAGGATAAAGACTTGTTCAGCGACACTATTGTTACTGATGTAAATCTGGATTCATTCGACAGCGATGAAATGACCACAATTGACATCGGTCTTGGCAACAGCCGAAAGATGTCGTTACAACATTATCTCACCAGACATAAAATCGAACAGCGTTTGGAACGATTGCGACTACGAAGCTTGTTGTCGGAATTCTAAATTATCAAGAAACAAGGACTTATTGCGGGTAAAGATATTTATCCACCAGTTCAAGGAAACTGCTTAGATTGATCGGTTTTGTTGCATAGTCGACGAAACCGGCCTGCCGGGCCTTGTCTATATCAATCGACATGGCATTGGCACTGACTGCTATCACCGGGATATGCTGACTACTGGTATCGGCCTGTATTTTATTCATTACCTTAAAACCATCCATTCCAGGCAGATGGATATCCAGCAAAATAAGATCGGGGCGTTCGCTCTTAATCATCTCCAGGCCCGTTATGGGCTCCACAGCAGTTAATAACTGTACATCACGGCGTTGCTCAAATAAGCGATACATCAAACGCAAATTAGCCGGGTTGTCTTCAATATAAAGCACCGTTTTAACATCCGTTACCACTCCGCTTGACTGATCTGCTATATCAGTTTGGCTGCGATTGACAGCATCAGCTTCATGTTTTGTTGCTACCTCCTCACCCGTTGCCGAGGGCAATTCAATCCAGAATGTACTCCCCTCCCCGGGGCGACTCTCAAAACCAATTTCCCCCCCCATGAGTTCAATCAATTGTTTGCATATAACAAGACCGATTCCAGTTCCTTCAATACTACCGGTCTCTAGCCCGAGTCGGTTGAAGGGGCGAAAAAGATCGTCATGATATTTGGGATTGATCCCCTCACCTTCATCACTAACTGAGATGCGCGTCACGCCATCATTATTGATGACACATGATAGATCAACATTACGACCTTGTCGGTTATATTTGCAGGCATTGGAAAGCAGGTTTAACATGACCTGTTTGAGGCGAGTATAATCGGCCCTGACATAAGCATTATCTGCATCATTAATATGCGCAGTAAATTTGAGTTGATACTGCGCCAGCATCGGTTTCAGCATAGTAATACATTCATTGAGCAGGGAGTCGAGCGCGATCTCTTCGAAGGAAATTACGATACGTCCGGATTCAATCTTTGCCAGATCAAGCACATCATTGATCAAATTTAACAGATGTTTCCCGGCCTGCTCTATCTCATTAACACTGATCTTCTGACTGGGGTCCAGGTGCACACCATCATCGCGCGCCATCAACTGTGAAAATCCCAGAATAGCATTAAGTGGTGTGCGTAGTTCATGGCTCATGCTGGCCAGAAACTGGCTTTTTGTTCTATTGGCGGTCTCCGCCCGCTGTTTCTCCAGCGTTAATTGTGCCGTACGCAATTCCACCTGCTGTTCAAGGTTTTTCTTGGCTTCTTTGATATGGCTAATGTCATCGGCGATACCCACTATGAGCGTTACCGAGTTATCCTCACTGAGCACCGGAAAGGCACGGTCATGCACCCAGGATTGGCTGCCATCCGGCCTGATCACACGGTATTCAATGTCATAACCGCCATGGCATTGATCGGGCAATGCGTTGATGACGGCCTGCCGGTCATCAGGGTGAATGGCATCAATAAATGACCTCGGGTTTTCATAGAGACTTTGCAGAGATCGCCCCCATACCTGCTCATAAGCCGGGCTGATATATATAATCTCGGGTTTATCCGGGCCCCTCATCCAGAAGACTTCCCGGACATGTTCTGCCAGTTGACGAAAACGCCATTCGGATTCATGCAAGGCCTGATCCGCTTTTCGACGTCGGGTAACATCATAACCAATCAATAAATATTGGTTGATTTTATTCACTGTATATAAAGGTACACAGATCAACCTCAACCATAACATTCCATTATTGTTCGAACAGCACTCTATCTCACCCAGGTCATACTTGGATCCCTCGGCCTGGATCTCAGGATCAAAATTGATTTCACCGAAATTAAATTTCTCACACAGCCTGGCAAAGGGTTGCCCTATGATGCCGGATTCCCTGTATCCTGTGATTATTTCAAAACTTTTATTGACCCTTCGAATAATCCCTCTTTTGTCCATTATTATTACCAGAGCCGCTTGATCCAGAGCGTGACGATAATTCTGTAAATCCTTCTGGCTGCGCACAATACGCTGCATCAAGCGATTGAAACCAGCAAACAGCTTACCAATTTCATCCCGACGATCTGATGTCAGACGCAGTGAATAATCATTGCTTTGACCGGCCGCCCCCAGATTTCGTGCCAGATCAATGATTGGCCTGGCTATAAAATGCTGTAACCAGGCGTTCAAGCCAAACGTCAAGGCGATCAAAAAAACAATCATGAAAACAATAAATATGGAAAATACCCTTTTGGTTTCAACAAGGTTTTCCATCGAGCTGCGCAAATAGACCATACCGAAATCAAGCTCGTTATAACGTACAGGGGTCATGATCTCGATGTACGTATCTCTCATATGTACATAAGCCGATTCAACAGTATCTTCAGATGGACTCGGTATTATTCCCGCACGCTGAAAGGAATACTTGATTTTACCTTCCTGATCATACAAAAACAGGGCTTGAAAATGTTCCAGCGTTTCCAGTCGTGATGACAAATCCGCAGCCACTTCAACATGGCCGTCCATCAGAATGGATGCAAACTCCTTGCTCAATAAATTCAGTTTACCCTGAAGGGTGTTGACGTATTGTTTTTGTTCTCCGCGAAAATCCCATAACATGATGCCACCACCACTTAGCATGATGATTAGCATAGCCATGGCAACAGGTATAATCAGTTTGAATTTAATCGATATCATCTTGAATAAATAACTTTTAAGTAATGGTATATTAATCAAATATAATCTGGATTATTCAATGACTAATCCAAGGTCACTATCCCATTCAAGCCAGGATCCATCATAGTGAGCAACATCACGCCCCAGCAGGCGCAATACAAAATAGATTAACGACGATTGTTTACCCCGATTGCAATAGGTGATCACCCTGTGATTTGGATGTATTCCCTCATATTAAGCCTGCAACTCAGTAACCGGACGCAGGTAAGTGAAGCCATCCAGCTCCATAAGATAATTTTTCCAGGGAATGCTTATCGCCCCCGGTATATGGCCCTTGCCCATAATCGGGGAATACAGGCCGCGATACTGTGCTTCAGATCGGGCATCAATAATCGACAATGCGACTTTATGCTCTATCGCCAGCCGGGTACTGAACTTGGTCTACAGATGATTGGAGACCATATACTACTTCCCGAAAACCAGACTCATATACACATCCTATCCTGAGAGCAACCGCTGTTGCCTTATAACACACACATGTCCTAAGGGTTACCGGGAAGATTCTAATAGTACATCATTTTTTAGCATGCAAAACCTTTCGACATGCAGGGTATTTGTTAATTGGCTTTACGGTGAGTCGTGCCGGTTACTCCAGCTGTCAGCGTAAAACGCATGGCCTCATCAATAGTCATATCCAGAGGCCGGATAGCGTTACGTGACATCAATATTGCGTAACCGCCGATCATATAACTCAGTGGGATATAAACCAGCACTCTGTCTTCGCCGCGAAAATCTTTCGGTAACTGCTCAGGCTCGGCCTGAGTCACAAAACCAATCACCTCCATATCTGTATCACCTATAGAAACCGCCACCACCTGTTCAAACTCCCTTTTTGATGTTGGTGAAAAATAATCAATAAAGTCACGGATAGCCCGATACACCGTTCTGATCATCGGCATGCGATAAAATAATTGTTCACCCATAGTAAAAAGACGTCGTACCACATAGGCATGCATCAATAGCCCGACCGTAAAAACCGAGGCCAGACCGGCAACCACCCCCATACCCGGTCGGTACATATCTTCTGGCAACACCATACGGATCAACTGACCCAGCGCGCTCTCTGAAGACACCACCAGCCAGTAAAGGATATAAAATGTCAGCACCAGCGGCAGTATCGTCACCAGCCCCGTCAGAATGTTTCTACCTATGAACCTCATCTAACAACTCCTGTTTGCTCTCAAACTAATGTCATTTTGTTATACATCTAAGACATGCATGATTATCAGGTTGCCTTTCGCAGTTATTATCGATAATATCGCTTTCATCGCTTTTCCTGTAACTTTATTTAAACGGACTTTATCTTTAGCATGGATCAAAAGCTTATCTTTGAGCAGTGGCGCGACAAGCTTGTTGCCGCCGTTGAAAACATCTGCGAAAAATGCACAGATCCACTCAAGCAGGAGCTACCCACCTGTCCGGACAAGCCGCTTCATCGAGATTGCCTGTGTCCACGCGTTGACACCATTCTAACCCAGGTCGATGCAATCAATACCGATCTCGATAGATTACAAGCAGAAGACGACGACAGCAGTTAGGTCGGGGCGTTCAACCTGTCTGCCGATGGCGGGCCTGACGACGCGCCAGATTACGCGGCCCTGTCTTTTTTATCTGTATACCCGGCTGCGCTGCCAGAAATGCCGGTACCGAACTCATGCCCGAGGCCCGAAAATCGTCTAATAATGCCGCCTCTGCCAGTTCCGAATCAACTCTGGTGGATTCCAGCAGATAGGCATGCAAGCATTCAAACAGACGTTTTTAAGCCAGCTGATGGGTCTTGCCTGTTTCGGTATAGAGCCAGTCACTGAGGTGCATAAAATTGCAAAAGGCCTGATCCATCAACACCAGAGGCAAGGTATTTTTGAAACGTCCTGAATTACTCAACAACTCCCAGTAACGGGCAAAACGATTCAGCCGCTGCATGGTCAAAAAGTCAATCCGGTCGGTACTGAGAATATTATAGGGTGGATTCGGATTGAAACACATCGAATAGACATCGGTGTGGCGTACCAGCGGTGTGCCGCGCAGTCGTTTAAGAATACCAACCTGGATCTCATGCGGGTTCAGCGCTACCAGCCGATCAAAGCCACGGGCAAAACTGTCCACATCCTCGCCCGGCAGACCGATGATCAGATCGGCATGGATGTGGGCATGGCTGTGTTCACGAATCCATTGCAAATTTGTAGCGCTTTTCTTATTGTCTTGCTTGCGGCTGATCAGCGCCTGCACCTGGGGATTAAAAGTTTGAATACCAATCTCAAATTGCAGGGAGCCATCCGGGAAATGTGCAATCATCGCCTTCAAGGCCTCAGGCAGATGATCGGGGATCAGCTCAAAGTGCAGGAACAGATCATCCGTCATGCGCTTAAGAAAAAACTCCATAATGCGAATGCTATCCGCCACCTTGAGGTTAAAGGTGCGGTCGATAAACTTGAAATGCCGTGCACCGCGCTCATACAGCGACCGCATCTCATCCAGAAATCGATCCAGATCAAATGGTCTGGACGTTTTGTCCAGCGCTGAGAGGCAAAATTCACATCTAAAAGGGCAACCCCGTGAGGCCTCGACATAAATCAGGCGGTGGGCAATATCCTCGTCGTTATACAGCTGATACGGCAATTGCAGTTCGGCCAGTTCAAACGACAGGGCCTGGATGATTTTCTGCGCTGGACGCTGCCCTGCCAGCAATTGACGACACAGGGCCGCAAACTCCAGATCGGCCGTTCCACAGATCACATAATCGGCCAGTGTTACAAACGCC
>Ga0316190_10001665_pt1 | contig 16160 bp, 9 predicted proteins | sample Eddworburrow2_MG_FD_204929 | JGI IMG/M metagenome (GOLD analysis project Ga0316190, IMG submission 204929) | Coastal sediment microbial communities from Maine, United States - Eddy worm burrow 2 | ecosystem: Environmental > Aquatic > Marine > Coastal > Sediment | place: USA: Maine | collected... | reverse complement strand
GACGTGATTGGAAACGCCGTGATTGGAAACGCCCTGATTGGAAACGACGTGACCGTTGCTGGTGGCGGGTCCCTCGGGGGCTGGGCGGGGGGTGGGTGAACGATGGGTGCGATCGGAGGCAAGCAGTTGGTCGCTGGCCTCGGTGAGCACGTTGAGTACCCGCAGGCCCTCGGCCCCGTCGGTGCGGGGCCGCTGGCGGGTTTCGATGCTGTGGCGGAAGTGCAGCAGCTCGTTGGCCAGGGGCTCGGTGGCAGGCAAGTCGATGTGGACCGGCTCGGCCTTGGGCGCAACGGGCTGGCCGTCGAGCCACTCGACCTGGGTCTCGTAGAGCGCAAGCTTGCGCTCCAGCGGTTCCCGGTCGTCGAACACCGCCATGCCGCGCTCCCCAATGACCACCAGGCGCTGCTCCTTCATGGGGTGGAGCCAGGAGACGAACACGTGACCGGCCAACCCGGAGTCAAAACCCAGGTGGGTGGTGGTGACATCGGCGATACGGCCGTGGAGCAGGAATCGACCCTCGGTCCGGACCTCTGACGGTGCCTCGCCGGCAAGGCTGAGGATCATCGACAGGTCGTGCGGGGCGAAACTCCAGAGCACGTCCTCTTCGCGGCGGATCTTGCCGAAGTTGAGGCGGTTGGAATACAGGTACTGGAGCCGGCCAAGATCACCACCGGACACCAACTCCTTGAGCTTGATGAACGCCGGGTGATATTGCAGGAGGTGGCCGACCATCAGGATCCGGCCCTCGGCCTCGGCCTGGGCCACCATGGCCTCACCATGTTCAGGGTGCAGGGCCATTGGCTTCTCGACAAAGACGTCCTTGCCCGCCTGCATGGCCAGAGAAGCCAGATCAAAATGGGTGCCGGCCGGGGTGGCGATGGCGACGGCATTGATCGAATCGTCGTTCAACACCTCGTCCAAGGTCAGCGGCGACGTCGAATATTGGGCGGCATAGCTGGCCGCCCGCTCCTCGTCACCGTCGACAACTCCGGCCAACAGGCCAAGCTCGGCCAAAGCTCGGCCGATGTTCTTGCCCCAATATCCGCAACCGACCAGAGCGATACGGGTGTCCACCGTGGCTGCCCTCCTTTGTGAGCACAAAGGTGCTCGTCGCCTATGCATCTGTCTACCTTGCCTATCAGTGTCGTTAAACCCCAGGTAGAACCGGTGGGCAACCTCGCTCATGGAGCATCAGGGCCAACCACCCCTACTGGAACCGCATCGGCACCAACCAGGCTAGGCTCCGTTTCACACACTGAGGGCGGGGACGGAGCGGAGGGATGCTCGAACCGGAGCCCGAGGCTAGAGTCCACTGAGACGATGACGGCCGAGACACGGAACACAACGAAACGAGACCAGGGCGGATGAGGCGGAGCCGACGTTGACGACGATGCAGCCGATCGAGATGCCACCCTCGATCCACGCCCTCGGCCGACCCGAGGGGTCCTGGGCCGGCAACTGGCCGACAACGAACACTCGGGGGTTCGGCAAGCTTCAATCTGTCGGGCTGTTTGCCTGCGCCACCATGGCGTACTCGGGTTCGCTGAAAGAAGTCCCGCCCTTCAACCTATCCAACGCGGACCTGACACTGGTCGCCACGCTGACGGCGGTGGGGATCGGCCTTCTCTACTCGATCCTCATCGGCTCCTTTCGAGTGGGCCGGGCGGTACTGACATTCATCTTGTTCGTGGCCATTGTTGCTGCGGGCTCGATCATCGCCGTACCCACCGAGTACGGCAACCAGAAGTTCACTCGCCTGTTCATCGTCACGCTGCCTGCCGTACTGGCAGTCCTGCTGATCTTACGGGATAACGACGACGCCTACCGATTCATGAGGATGCTCTTCGTCTTCGGCATCTATCAGTCAGCCTTTATCAATTTTAATGGTGTCCGGCAGTTTGGATTCGGTCGATTGACCACTGAGGAGGGAACCACGATTTCCTTCGGCCGTGCCGCCGGGTTTGTCGTCATCGTCTCCGCGGCGTGGCTCATATCATCGCAGCGACTCACCCCGGGCAAGGTCCTCCTCGTGGCTGCGGTCGGTGGTTTTCACCTCTGGACATTACTTGCCATCGCCAGCAAAGGACCGATCCTCGGGCTGGGACTGGGGGTCCTCGCCGTCAGCCTGCTTCAGCTCCGTCGCTTGCGGATCCAGCTAGGTCTGCGGTTACTCGGCCTGCTCGCCGTCCTCACGATTGCCTTTGCCATGGTCTGGGTGAGAATCCCCAAACAAAGTCGGGACCGGCTCGTTGCTTTTGGAGACGGAGACGGTTCCACCGATGTACGCAAGGAAGCCTGGGACTACACATGGCAACACCTCGACGGCGCGCTCATCGGAAACGGCTGGGGAAGCTGGGATGTAGGGTCACCCATCCCTATTGTCTACCCTCACAATATTTTCCTGGAGGTCTGGTTCGAAGCCGGTGTGATCGCCCTGTTGGCGCTCTTGGCGATGCTCGTCCTCGCCTTCCAGAACCAGGACACCATATTTAGAAGCGAACACTTTCGGGGCACCATGGTCGTGGGTTCCCTCACCTACTGGCTGGCGACTGCCTTGGTAAGCGGTGAACTCAATGACAACAAGACATTCCTCGTTGTGCTTCTTGCTGCCACTTTCCCGCTTGCCGACCATCACACCGACCATGATGAACCGGTGCCGATCGAGCTCGACCGCGCACCTGTCTAGGAGTCTGCTGAGCAATCCGGGTTGAGGGTCTCGATTCGCGTTTTGGGTTGGGATCGAAAATAATAGGGGGATGCAGGGTTCTTCTCGTCTGGATCGTGAGTTGTTGGATACTTGGGCGTTGTGTGGGCATCTCCTGCCCGAGGGGTCGGTGCACGCGTTTTTGGCTGAGCATCGCCACCTGTTGTTCCCTGACGATCTGTTCGCTGATCTGTTCCCAACGAATCGGGGTCGCCCGTCGGTCCCGGCTGATGTGGTGGCGACGGTGATGGTGTTGCAGGCGTTGGAGGGCTGCTCGGATCGTGCCGCCACGCGGGCGTTGCAGACCGGCATGGCCTGGAAAGCTGCTGCGGGGTTGGCTTTGACTGATGAGGCGTTCCACTCCACCGTGCTGACGTTGTGGCGCACCAAGCTACGTGTGTCTGATGCGCCGCAGCGGATCTTCGACGCTGTTCGTGCTGTCATTGTCGAATCGGGGGTGATCGCGGGCAAGCACCGTCGGGCCCTCGATTCGACGGTGTTGGACGACGCGGTGGCTCGCCAGGACACGATCACGATGCTCACCGCCCAGATCCGTCGAGTGCGACGCATGATCGCCGAACTTGGGCCGGTGTGGGTCCGTGAACACAACTTGGAACCGGGCCGGCCGCCGTGTGACTGGGACGACCCCGCGGATCGTGACCGTCTAGTCTCTGAACTGGTTGATGACGCCAACGAACTGGTGTGGGCCGCCGAAGACCTTGTTGCTGAGGGCCTCGAACTCAGCGACGCACAAGCCGACGCCGTGGCATTACTGGCGTTGGTTGCTGGCCAAGACGTCGAACCTGGTGACGGGCCAGGGCGTTGGCGTATCGCCCAACGGACCGCGGTGGACAGGGTGATCTCAACCGTTGATCCCGAAACCCGTCACGCTCACAAGACCCGGCGGGCGTATCGAGACGGCTACAAAGCCCACGTCGCCGCCGAGCCAGACACCGGCCTTGTCACGGCGTGTGATCTCGGACCGGGGAACACCGGCGACACCGACGCCGCCCCAAACCTCATCGCCGATGAACCAGCCGGGACCGAAGTGCTCGGCGACTCCGCTTATGGTTCTGGGGAGTTCCGTGACCATCTCAACAACCGCCAGATGACCCCGATAATCAAGCCACCACCCCTCCCAGCAGCCGTTCCCGGCGGGTTCACTTTGGCTGATTTCAACATCGATCTCGACGCTGGGACCGTGACCTGCCCGAAGACGTCACCGTCACGATCACCCCGTCCCGATCGGCACGCTTCGGAACCCACTGCAACGGGTGCGCGGTCCGGGCCCAGTGCACCACAGCGGCCAAGGGGCGCGTCATCCAACTGAACCCCCATCACCGCCTCCTCGCCGAAGCCCGCGCCGTCGCCGAAACCGACTCGTTCAACCAGATCTACCGCCAGCACCGCCCAATGATCGAACGGACCATCGCCTGGCTCGTTAAAGACAACTGGCGGCGACTCCGCTACCGAGGAATCGAACGCAACCAACTCGGATGGTCCCACCGATGCGCCGCCGTCAACCTCAAACAACTACTCACACTCGGCCTCACCCACGACAACGGCTGGACCATCACCACACCCGCCTAACCAGCCGCAACAAGGCAGAATCGAGTGGCCTGTCAAGGGCCAAACCCCCAGAAGAGCACCGGAAAGTTCGCAGCCACTGCCTTAGCCAGACCACCTATGCCCAACCACGACCCCCCGCCGAAAGAGCCAACCCAGAAACCCCGTTGCTCAGCAGTCTCCTAGGCGAGCAGCACGTCCAGAAGTTCGAAACCGCCCGGTGCGGCAACGTCCTCGTTGTGGACAAGCAAAGTGAAGTCACCGTCGAAGCGAAGGCAGCTCGCCTTCAGCGCGAGTAGCCGTTCGGCTGTTTCGTCGGCACGGAGCGTCATGCCCATGGCAGGCAACGTCGCATCCATGTAGATCAGTGGGCGCTCCTCGACATTGGTCGGCTGGCGCTGCTGATGATCCCACAAGGGAAAGGGCTTGGAGGTTCCTGCTCGGAACCCAATACTCTCGGCGAAACCAACGGACGAGTCATGGCTCAGACCCGCGCCGGCCCAACACCCCGGCGAGCGATGACTGTCCCAGCGAAGGTAGTGGTGGCGTCCGCCAACCGACTCCAGCTCCATACCAGCCGCGGATGCCGCCGCTTCGAGGGCTGCAGCGTCAGCACGGAGGGCGCCGACATCCAGATGGGAGTCATAGCCAGGATGAACACCCAGATTGTGACCTCGCTCCACGATCCGCCGCAACAGTTTCATTGTGAGCGGATCGTCCATCTCATAGTGTCCCAACCTGGTTCCATCAGCGGTCCCAAAACGAGCTATGAAGTAAAATCCGGCGACATGACCGTGCTTCTCGCTCAGGTCCATGAACCGCTCGAACGTATAGTAGGGGTCGCTTTCCAGTCCGTTGGCTCGGACCGCCAGCCCTTGACGCACCGCAGTCAGGGCTTGAGCCGGCCCTCCGATCCGGAGTCGGGCGCCGGCAGCCAGGGCCAAGTCCACCATCGTCGCCTCACCGAACCTGGTCAACCGGTCGACGTCTTGGGTCAGCGACACCTTCGGCTGCCGTCGGCGGCGTGTCAACCGGGGCCATAGCGAGGACATGACAGCCCACAGGACCTCGACCAACTCATCAACGACTGGGCGCTCGACCATGCCTCGCCGGTGGAGCAGCGAAGAGGTTGCCGGGACTCGACCATGACCGTCCCGCTCATTGATGAAGCGATCCTCAAGACCAGTAAGCAAGGCAAAGACCGTGCCCCACACGTCAACATCGACTGCTGCACCTGATGTCGTCCGACGAGAGGCGCTCGATGGCACCGCGCCATGGAGCACCGGAACACGGTCGACCATGGGCGCGGCAGAAGCGGCAGGCGCGCCCAGATCGGCCCAACCATCGCTACTCTCCACGGCGAGATGCTGGGAGCGATCGAGTTCCACGGACAAGACCCCCTCGGACACCGTCAACTCCTCGGGCCGGTCGGCAAGGCGTATCGTGGTGACCCTCGCCTCTGGGTCAACCGTCACCACATGGTCAAGGCCGAGCCAGCGCCTCAGAACGATGTCAAGAACATAACGACGCTCAGCGTCGTTGATGGCAGGAACTGTCAGGTGAAGCATGTCCGACTGACCGTAGCTCTGTCAGGAACAGAGTCGTCGGTACAACCGATCGAGTTCGGCCACCTCGCCAGAAAAGTTATATCGTTCCAAAACCAACTCTCGACCGCGGCGGCCCATCTCTCCCGCTTCGTCGGGATGATCGAACAGCCAGTCCATGGCCTGGGCAATGGCTTCGACATCGGTGGGATCGACCAGCAGGCCACAACCAGTCTCGCCGACGATCTCCCGCAGAACGGGGAAGTCAGAAGCCACAACCGGAATTCCTGCCGCCATGTACTCGAAAACCTTGTTTGGATACGCAGCGTAGAGGTTCAAATCCTCCGGGAGCGAGAGGAACAACCCCATTCTTGCCGAGCCAAGCAGGTGACGCACCTCGGGCCGGTCCAGGACACCCAAATAGCGAATGGCATCGTCCGGTGGATCCGCCGCCAGACAGGCCTGCAGATGGGGGTCATCTCGAATCACACCGGCCAGCGCCAGATGCCGTCCATCGACCCGAGCACTGATCCGCGCTGCATCCACCATCTGGCGAGTACCACGTACCGGGCCGAGGGCGCCAACGTAAACAGCCACCTCCGCACGGTCTTCGTACTTTGGGCCCGGCTCACTGAATTCATGAAGCAGGGGAAAGTTACGGACCATGACAGGATCTCGAAACGATTCAGCCACCCCTGGCGTGACTACTACTATGCCCGACAGAGCTCGATCAGCCAGCCAATGCAGACGACGGACAACATGGCTCAGCAGAACCGCGGCCCGACGAGGCAGATAGGTCTTCTGGAGAAGATCAAGAGGAACATCCTCGTGGACGTCATAGACGACCTTGCGGCCCAACAGGCGCAGCAGAAGGCCAACCGGGATCAGCTCTGGATCATGGAACTGATAGACGTCGGCTCGCAACTTGAGCGCCTTCCACGCCACCGTCAGCGGAGTCAAGAACATACGCTTCAGGCGAGATGCTGCCAACGGCACAGCTAGGACATTCACGCCATCGCGCAACTCGTCATGGGTATGAGGCACCACCAACGAAACCGTGTAGCCAGCGTCGGCCAAGCTACGGCACTCCTTGTGGAAAATACGAGTATCGAACGGGGGATGCACCGATGTCAAATGAGCAACGTGGACCTCGCCTTTCGCCTTACTCACGTTGCCACCTCAAAACGTTCGAGCCAGGCGTCAAAGATAAACCCGCGGAAGATCTTCGTCAGAAAGTCCTGTTCACGTCGATCCACGCGCTCTTGGAAGGTAGCCAACAACTCCTTGCCATCGAGAAGTGACGCCGCGAAGCCAGGGCGGCCCAAGCGTTGTTCTATCATTGGCCTCAGCTCACCACCCATCCATTCAATCATCGGAGTGTTGAAACCAAGTTTGTTGTCACGGTCGAGCACCGCGTCAGGGACCATGCCACGGAGACCTTGACGCAAGACCGACTTGGTCGTCCCCTTACGAAGTTTGAACTCGGCCGGAAGGCCGACGGCAAACTCGACCAGGTTGTGATCCAGAAACGGAATACGAGCCTCCACTGACCAAGCCATCGAGTTACGGTCCTCAAATCGCAACAGCGATGGCACGCTGAAACTCGCGAGATCACTAACTTGGCGCCCAATGATGCCCTGGCCGGAGAGCCCAAGTCCTGAGGCTGCATCCTGCCAGTCAGAACGGAACGAGGCATCAACTGACGACTCCAAGCTCCAGACCCTGGCCTGAAGGGGACCCGGCAGGTAGCGACTACCGGCTGACAAGACGTTCCACTGCTTCCGGTCGCCCTTGCGTATCAGGTGCGTCAGTTGCGACATCGCCTTCAGCAGGTGACCCTGCCGTAGGAGTGTCTGGAGGTAAAACATGTAGTACTTGCGGTAGCCGCACAACGTCTCATCCCCTCCTTGGCCATCCAGCAACACCGGCACACCACTACCACGGGCCTCACGCATGAGACACCACTGCGCATAGATACTGGTCGAGCCGAAAGGCTCCTCCTGGTGCCACAGGAGAGCATCAAGCTCACGCTCTAGGCCCTCGGGTGTGGCCCGCAGCGGGTGAGGCTTCGCACCAGCAGCTTCGTTGACCAAATCTGACCACTGACGCTCGTCATGCTCAGGCTGCTCGAAACTGGAGGTGAAAGTGTCAAGCGCTAACCGGCCGCCTCGCGAAGCAGCACAGACCACTGCCGAGGAATCCAGCCCTCCGGACAGGCACGAGCCCACCGGCACGTCACTGCGCATCCGGAGATCGACCGACGACAGGAAGAGCTCCCGAAATCGCTCTGCAGCAGCCTCGAAGGACAAATCAACATCGGGAACGGCGGCAGCCAGGTCATAGAAAGGCTGCGACGACCAGGAGACCGGGGAATCCGGGTCGATCACCGCCACATGTCCCGGCGGGAACGACTCGATGCCTTCAAACATCGTGGCCGTGGTTGTATTGGTATTCGCCCAGCGGAGAAACTGCGCTGCGACCGCTCGGTTGAGCTTTGCTCCAATCAAGCCTGAGGCCAGGACGGCCTTGATTTCCGAGGCAAAGATCAAGGTTCCATCCACCCTGGCGATATGCAACGGCTTGATACCGAACCGATCTCTTGACAGGACAAGGTGACGCCGCTGCTGGTCCCAGATAGCGACACTCCACATACCGTTAAAGCGGCTGAAGCAATCGATTCCCCACTCACGGTAAGCAGCCAGGAGAACTTCTGAGTCGCTCCCGCCAAAGAATTTGTGCCCCAGTTTCTCTAGCTCGACCTTCAATTCAATGTAGTTGTAGATCTCGCCGTTGTGAACAATCCATGCTTCATTGTCCGCGCTGGCGATTGGCTGCAGACCAGCATCTGAGGTATCGATAATCGCCAGCCGACGGTGGCCAAATGCCAGTCGACCATCTCGGTGAGCATCGACAACCTCGGCCGAGAAACCGGTATCGACCTCGTTGCCGTCGGCGATGAGGAAGCCCTCACCATCAGGACCTCGATGTTCCTGTGCGGCGTTCATGGCCAAAATCGCAGCCAAGTCCCGTCGCCTGTTAGACAAAATTCCAGCAATCCCGCACATTCTACTGGTTCCTCACGTTGGCTTCATGAAGCACGTTGGCTTCATGAAGCTGAGCTTCACCACCCAATAGCCATTTATATAGCAAAACAGTAGCCAAGACTTCGGACAAAGTTGGATAAGCAAGTTTGCCTACGAACGAGACGGCTAGGACGTCCACGCCATCATGATGTCGGCATGAATGAAGATGTCATCGCTGCGATCCTTGTGCCAGCCTTCGAAGCCTCCGTTGCCATTCGACGGACGACTTATCCCGCCAAACACAGAACCCGGCTCGAAGTTGTACATCGCGCCTTCGCGAAGCGGGAAGAGCGAGAGCTGCCCGCCCTGTCGTCCGGACAAGGTAAGAACGTAGTCCTCGCCGGCTACGAAGGCGTGCTCCCATCCCCATTCGACCCATCGCGTCTCGCCTGAAGGAAACTCCTCGACCGGGATCTCAATCACCTCAGACTGCCCGTCTCCCCACTCCAGCCTTGCTTCCAAGATTCCGCTGTCACTGCTGCGCATGGCCCGAAGCCACCACGTCTTCGAGTTGAAGTCGTGTTCGGCAGTAAATGTCACTTGAATCGAAGATGATTCATCAACCGGCCGATGGGATTCAGTTTCAGGGAAGGGCTCCAAGTAGCCATTCCCAAAGACGTAGCCGCTGTCCATTGCTATTGACATAATTGGCGTGTACAGCTGCTCACCGAAGCGCATGGTGAAGTCAGACCACGGGTTCTCAGAATCAGAGATCGAAAGACCCCAGTCCTCCAGGGACGGCCTCGGCCCAACCTGAGTATCCAGTTGGTACATCAAATCAAGGCCAACATAGTTTTCGACTGGGTTGGGGTCAATCTGCTCGAAGACAACGTGATACAGCTGTCCGGCAATCAGAGGGTCGCCGGAAATCGGAATCGCCGAATAATTCTGCCGCCGTTTTTCCTCGGTGTCGGCCGGCTCAGGCAGATGACCGTCAACGAGTTCCATCACCTTCTCGCCGCGCGCAACAATCTGGTTCTCGTCGGGGAGCCCGCTCCCGTCGTCGGCCACAATCGTGAGTTTCACCGTCCCCCCTGTTCCCGCGGCATAGCCGAGTCGAGAGGTGTTGACCACAATGTACGGACGCAAGGAGGCCAGCTGCCCAGACCGTTCGGCCCGAAAGCGATAGGCCAGGCGAGTTCCGTCGACGCCCCCAACATCAAGGTTGGCGAGTGTGTCTCCGGCGAACGGGTTGCCGAGAAACGACCGCTCGGGGATTACCCCAACCAGTTCGACATCTTCAGAACTTCCCTCAACAACGCCGGGAGCCGGTTCCGGGAGTGGCGCATCCTGTCCGCTGAGGTGAGGCCTCTCCGGTGAGGTACAGGAGACCACCACCAGACCGAGAGCAACGGAACAGACAAGCCACCGCATGTGCCTTCGACCGACATAACGCCAACTCACAACTCGCACCGGTCGACTCCCTTGGGATTCGGACGAGAGAACCGAGGCTGACACTCGCACCAGACTTCCCCAACGAGGATACCAGCGGCGAAGGCTACCGTTCGTTCGAGAGGCGACGCCACAGAGCTGCCACCGAGGTGGCACCGCCAGACGTCAGGACGCGGAGCCCAAGGCCGCGCCTATGTGAGCCAGCCATCTCGGCTCAATGCCCTCTCGCCCGTACATCTTCATAGCCCGATCGTGACGCCCGGAGCGCTCGGCCCGCAACGCGTCGAGCGAGTGCTCGGCAGTAGCGAAGGCGGCCGCCCAGCCACGGGCAGATGGCTCAACCCGAGTTCCGAACCCCTCCACCTGGAGAGCCGTCGCACTTTCATCCTCGAGAGAGTTCAGAACGTGAAGCCCGGCACCCAGGTACTCGAGCACCTTGTTGCCAAACGTGGTGCCATAGCCGGCGCGGGTAGGGGCGATTCCGACATCGGCGGAAGCCAAGTAGGCAGGCACGCTCGATGACGGCACCCACCCAACCATGTCGATGGACCCGTAGCGCTCAGCCATGGCCCGGATCTCCGAATCGAGCACACCAGCCCCACAGATCCGCATGAGCGGAGACGCACCGCCCCCTCCCCGCCCATCGAGAAACAGAGACCAGCCGGTCATGAAGGCATCGAAGTCGTAGAACGAGCTGAAGGAGCCGACAAAAACCACCTGCAACGGAGCCTCGCCATCGACGTCCGAACAAGAGTGGCGGAATGCTTCGGACACACTCAGGGGAACCGCTCCAAGACGTTTCGACCTCGGAGCGCGCGCCAACATCGTGTTGGACATGGCGAGAACTCCAGTTGTCTTCCGCAGCTCCTGGGCCATCAGATGGCCCAGTCCTCCCGCGGCATGCCGAACCAACGGAGTCGGACGGGGCACCAGTGCATCCGGCCAAAGATCCCTTATGTCAGCCAGGAGAGGAAGACGAGCGCCACCGGCGCTCCTCACCGCGCTGACCAAACCCGGCGGTGGGTAGCCGACGATCGCCAGGTCAAACTCAGCGGTGGCGCGGAGAGCCCTTCCGCAGCCTTCGGAGAAATCACGTAAAAAGCCAAGCCGGTCGCTCCCCCGGCTGTTCCCGTAGGCGCGCGTCGGAACCATGCAGACCTGTCCCTCGGACGTTGACTCCCCCGACCAGGCAAGCGGGCGTTGTTTACCGGAAAAATGCGAATAGGTCGGCACAAACCGTGTGACCATTGCGCCGCTCTCGGTGAGCCACTCGGCAAGTTGCCCCATCCGACCCGGCCGATAGCCCTCGTCAAGGGGGGTGTGTTCGCCGTAGTGAAGAATGGCAATCCTCGCTCCATCCACACGGGCCCGAAGCTCACCCAAGCCCTCAACCATGGTTCGACCTCCCGACCGGTCCTCTCCGTCTTCCTCTTCCAACGTCACCACCGGACCCTCATCCCAGATCGGTGGTCGCCGATGGAACCATCACCGCGTTGGTCAAGCCAACACGCGACGGCCAATCGGCAGCCACATCGTCATCTCCGCCTCGAAGTCAAGCAGGTTACAGAAACTTTTCCTTCGTCACGGATTCTCAGCATCTCCTGCTGTGCCTACACTGTCGACCGAGTGGCCGCCGAGCCGACACCCACCAAGCCCGACGAACATTCGAGTCAACACGTGACCCTACACAAATCACGAGAGTACGAAGCGCCAAGTGGTGATCGTTCCTACGACCCGTCCAGCGACAACTTCGGCCATGGCCGACTCCATGTGGACCCAGGACTTGACCTACCACCGATGCCTTCCTGGACCGACGGGCCCCTGCCCGACGCCTCGCAACACTCCGTGGATCCGCAACCGTCGCAACAAACCAATTTCGCGAAACGATGCCTGATTGGGATGTTCGCACTGGCGGCTTCGGCCGGCGCCATCGGACTTCTCACAATTGGCGACAATTCTCGTCTTGATACCACTGGGAGCACCGGCAGCACTGAGGCTGCAGCAGACGACCAATACTTGCCTGCGGCGCAGCCAGAGGATCTCCGGGCCCCAGCAGGCGACGATGTTGCCAGCCCGGCGACCGAACCTCTGGTTGACAACGGCCTCGCCGCTCGCACCAACGGGTCGGCGGGGTCCAACGAACAGCGGCAGGCCGGGTCGGGCGGCAGCCTCGCCGTGCCGAAGGCCGCCCTACCCAGCCCGAGCAACACCGACCCCGCCAAGGCGCCAACTACGCAAGCAGCCTCGGCTTCAACGCCGGCTCCTCCAAAGCCAACAACAACGGTGACCTCGCAGCCCGCCACGTCGGCCGCCACAACGAAGGCACCGCCCGCCGATACAGCCCGCGCCGGCAGCACCTGGGGCTACTACGGCAACCCTTGGGTGCCTTCGACCTTGGCGAATCTGGAAGTCGAAGGCAGCGATCGCTACTCCTACCGTTTCCTCGCCAAGTCCTCGGGTCCCATGGACGGATTTCAGCACTACATGCAGAGCAACACGAGTCGAACAGGCTACGCAGGCGGCAACGGCGGGCACATTCGCTACCGACTCGCCGCCGACAATGGCTCAGGTTTTCCGGATGAATCACAGATCTTGGCCGAGGTCACCTGGAAGCCCAATCTCAACAATGGTAGTGCCCTGCCCCCAGGCAGTGACAGCTACACCGATTCACACCCAACCTACTTTGCCGACAAACATTGGCCGACAAAACCGAATCTCGTCGCTGGCAACCGGTATCACCTCATCATTGACAACATCGATGCCAACAGTAACGCCAACTACATCAGCATCAACAGCCCCTACGCCGTCAATGGAAGAAGTCGAAGCCCATTCGGGCCCAGTATCGACAATTGGGGACTCATCCAGGATCGGGGAAGCGGCTGGAGCGAGTACACCGAGCCGTACGCTGGAACGCGCTATGAGGTCAACCTGATGATCCTCATGGAAGACAACAATCACTACGGCAATAGCTATATGGACCCTCGAAAGGAATTTCCGGTCGGGAGCTCCAACAAGCTTCGTCAAGTATTCGCTCCCACCACCGACCGGCACGTCGATCAACTCTCGGTGTTCACATCTGGCACCGGAGTCCTGAGAGTAGCTCTCGTCGAAGACGGCACGACCATCGGCACTTGGACGGCGGACGTTGGCGGAGAAGGTCACAGTTTGATCAACACTGGGGCCCGAACGTTCAGTGCAGGCAAGACCTACCAGCTTGAATTCAGCGCTGACAGCGGTTCACTCTCCATGCTGACCTACCGAGAGGGTTCGCTCGGTACCGGGTACCTGTACCCCAAAGGGGGAGCCTGGGACGACGGTTATTCTCAATACAGCACCGGCGGTGACTGGACGAACACCTTCTTCGATTACGCCGACGTCGCTGGCGTAGCCTTCCGGACGCCGTAGCAACGCCGATCGTCATAACGCCTTTCCGGCGGCTCGAAATTTACTCAAGCAGATATCCGCCGTGAGATTCGGCTCTGCTGCCCGCACGCCCTGTCGACAACCTACACTGCTACTGATCTAGCTTTCTAAACGACCAAGCGACTGGCGACGTGACCGAGACAGCCTCAGAACCGGACAGCGGTACGCCGAGCCCAGGCCGAAGGCAGAAGATCGTCCGCGGCGGGCTCATTATGACACTCGTCAGCGTCATTCAACGCTCATCGAGTTTCGTCGGCCAACTTTTTCTGGGGACCATCCTCTTCGAGGAAGACTACGCCCTCTTCGCCATTGCACTCGGCTTGACCAGCATCGGAGCGGCCCTTCGCAGTGTTCTTCAGCCCGTCCTGATCAATCAACTCGAGAACCAACCCGACGCCTTCAAGACCACCTACCGAACGGTCTTGACCAGTCTCTGGGGCCTCACCATCGCCGGTGTCGTCGCTTCTTCGCTCCTCGAAACCGTGCTCTCAGCACCAGGATTGCAACCGCTGCTGATCCTTCTCCTGCTGACCATGCCCTTCCAACTTCTTGCTGGGTTCGGCACGGCGCGGATCAGCCACGGCCTTCGATTCGGTCAAGTGGGCGCCGCGATGTCGGCGGTCGCAATCGCCAGAAATATTGCCACCGTCCTGTTCGCTCTCGGAGGCTTGGGCGCTATCAGCTTCGCGCTCGGCGGAGCAATCTCCGTCGCCGTGGAGCTGCTTCTCCTGAGTCGGTACACCTCTCTCACCGTCTCACCTGGGCTTCTCTCGAAACAGACACTCCTCGATGTAAAGCATTCTTTGACATCGAAATCCAGGACCGAAACCCGTCGATGGATCTGGCCGAGTGCTCTCGCCGTGGCGCTGGCCAACAACGGCGACTACACCGTCGCGTCGCTCTGGGCTTCCAAGCAGATCGTCGGGCTCTACTATTTTGCGTTCACTCTGACCGGCGCGTTCTGGGTACTACTCAACTCGGCGGTCTCGACCGTGTTGGTACCAGGCTTTGTCGCTTTGAAGAGTCTCGACGAACGTCGAGTCCGTCTCATGGAGACGTTGTCGATCAGTTCGGTTGTCAGCGTCCTATTCTTCAACAGCATCGCCGTTGTCATGGCACCTATGATCCACAGTCTTTGGGATGGCAAGTGGGATGGTGCCATACCAGCTGTACTCGTATTCTCAGTCTTTGCCCCGCTGCAGTTCATCCATCCTGTGGTTCAGGCCATTGCCCGCGGAACAGCACATTGGTCGCTCTACTTCACCGACATCGCTCTTACCGCTGTCCTTACCCTTCTCGCTGCAGGGATTGGCGCAGCCACCGGCGGCCTCGGCACCATCGCCGTTCTGGTCGTCGGTGTTGACGTCTTTGTATCGTATGTCTCCCTGGTCAGACTCTGCCGAGCACTGCAAACTTCAGCATTCGACGCGATTCGGGCCGCAACCATGCCCTGGCTACTGGGCCTGACATCGTTGATTGGCGCCCACCTGCTCCATCCACTCGACGACCCGGACATCTCCGGTTCCATTCAACGCTTGCCCGTCTTCGCCGCACTGCTGATCGTCATGGTTGCACTGCCCTACAGAAATTCTGTCAGCGGCATGGTGCGATCGATTCTCGGTCAGAATTCGTAGTCCAATTCAAGGCGCTCGCCGCCACGTTCCGCTACTGCTCCCCGTGTGCAGTTTCCGACGACTGCGCCGATCGGCCAACCAACCGGAGGGCTCCCTGCCACTGCCGTAGGCAGGGAGCGTCAACCGTCGTCAACCTCGGATGGCTTTGGCCACCTGCCGGGCGGCAAGAGACACTTCCATCCTCCTGCTGGCGTGCGAGAGGATGGAGTAGGGCTCGGGCGTGCCTCCAAATCCCCGGAAAAAATTCTCGATCCCCTCGACCATCGATCCCTCGAAGTCAAAGCGCCTGGAGAGTTCGCCTGCCAGTTCGATGCCATCCCAGAGAACGAGGGGCATGGCATCGATGCCGTCGTGATCTGCTCTCCCGCCGAGCAGATAGTAAGCCGTCGTGTCATCCCAAACAATGAGAGCGGCGGCGATGGGCCGCCCTCCCTCGTCAACGGCAACGATCAATCGTGCGGAATCATGATCGATTGCTGTCTCAGCCAACCGCATGATAAGAGACGGTGGACGCCCCAGTTTCAAACCCTGCCGACCGAACGTCGCCTCGAGCATTTCGACCAAGATTTCGGACCCAAAGTCATACCGGATTTCGTACCGCTCGCGGCCCTTTTTGATAGCGCGCCGGTGGTTCTGAGTGAGTCCAGACCAGACAGCATCCTGGTCAGACGGATTGTCGAGCACGTGACTGTAGTGGGTCGTCTGTCGATAGCCAGCCCAATAAAATGGCAACCAGTACTTGAAGTCCGATGTACAGGCCTGGATCAAATAGTCATGTTTCGGCACCAGCGCGATCAGCTCGTTCATCAAAGAC
>Ga0316190_10001664_pt1 | contig 16162 bp, 11 predicted proteins | sample Eddworburrow2_MG_FD_204929 | JGI IMG/M metagenome (GOLD analysis project Ga0316190, IMG submission 204929) | Coastal sediment microbial communities from Maine, United States - Eddy worm burrow 2 | ecosystem: Environmental > Aquatic > Marine > Coastal > Sediment | place: USA: Maine | collected... | reverse complement strand
CCACCCGGACCTCGCCGTCGGACCGCTACGCAGCGGTTGCTATACTGGGGGGTTCGTTCTGGAGAATTCCCTTTGAAGTCTCGGCGGATCCGGAATTTCAGCATTATTGCCCATATCGATCATGGGAAGACGACCCTGTCCGACCGGTTGCTGGAGAGGACCGGGGCGATCTCCGATCGTGAGAGGCAGGACCAGCTGCTGGATTCCATGGACCTGGAGCGCGAGCGCGGGATCACCATCAAGTCCCACGCGGTTTCCCTCCTTTACCGGGCTCGAGACGGTGAGGAGTACATCCTCAATCTCATCGATACGCCCGGGCACGTGGACTTCTCCTACGAGGTCTCGCGCTCTCTGGCCGCGTGCGAGGGTGCGCTGCTGATCGTGGACGCGAGCCAGGGTGTCGAGGCCCAGACCCTGGCGAACACCTACCTTGCCGTGGAGAACGATCTCGAGGTGATTCCGGTGCTCAACAAGATCGATCTGCCCGGGGCCGACCCCGACCGCGCCCGCGAGCAGATCGAGAACATCATCGGGATCGACACCGAGCACACCATCGCCGCGTCGGCGAAGGAAGGCGTCGGCATCGAGGAGATCCTGGAGGCGATCGTCGCCCTGGTTCCACCGCCCGCCGGGTCGCTGGATGCGCCGCCGAAGGCTCTCATCTTCGACTCGTGGTACGACGCCTACCGCGGCGTGGTCATGCTGGTGCGGGTCATCGACGGAACGTTGCGCGACGGCATGCGCATCCGGCTGATGAATACCGGCGGGAGCTACGAGATCGAGGACATGGGCATCTTCTCGCCCAAGCCGGTGGCGCGCGACGAGCTCTCGGTGGGCGAGGTCGGGTTCGTCATCGCCAACATCAAGAAGGTCAGCGACTGCCAGATCGGTGACACGCTGACCGAGGAACGCAACCGGACCTCGACACCGTTCCCGGGATTCCGGGAGGTGAAGCCGATGGTCTTCGCCGGGCTCTACCCCACCGACGCCGGGCAGTACGAAGACCTCCGGGATGCCGTCGAGAAGCTTCGTCTCAACGACGCGTCGTTCAACTTCGAGCCGGAGAGCTCCACCGCACTGGGCTTCGGCTTCCGGTGCGGTTTCCTGGGGCTGCTCCACATGGAAATCGTCCAGGAGCGCCTCGAGCGCGAGTTCAACCTCGACCTGATCACCACGGCCCCCAACGTCTCCTACCGGATCACCACGGTGAAAGGCGATGTCATCGAGGTTCAGAACCCCACGAAGCTCCCGAAGCAGCAGGAGATCGCCTCGATCGAGGAGCCGATCATCAACGCGATGATCCTCACCCCGCCCGAGTACCTCGGGAACATCCTCAAGCTGTGCGAGGACCGCCGGGGCGTGCAGAAGAAGATGTCGTACCTCTCCAAGACCCGCGTCCTGCTGGAGTACGACATGCCGCTGGCCGAGGTCGTGCTGGATTTCTACGACAAGCTGAAGTCCGGCACCCGCGGATATGCCTCGCTCGATTATCACCTGGCCGGCTACAGCGAGAACAAGATGGTCAAGCTCGATCTGCTGGTCAACGGCGAGCCGGTGGACGCGCTGTCCCTGATCTGTCACCGCGACACGTCCGCCCAGAAGGGGCGGGCCCTGGCCGCCAAGATGAAAGAGCTCATCCCGCGGCAGCTGTTCGAGGTGGTGATCCAGGCGGCGGTGGGCGGGAAGATTCTGTGCCGCGAAAGCGTCCGGGCCATCGGGAAGAACGTGCTGGCCAAGTGCTACGGCGGGGACGTCACCCGGAAGCGGAAGCTGCTCGAGAAACAGAAGGAAGGCAAGAGGCGGATGAAGCGGGTCGGGCGCGTCGACATTCCCCAGGAGGCCTTTCTGGCCATTCTTCGGCTTGAGTAGGCGCCGGCCGGCGGCTTTTCTTTTCCTGGGGGTTCGATTATGCTCGTCGTGGCGGAAAGAAATTAGGGGTTGTTCATGTCTCTCAGACGATTCGGCATCCTGGCCGTCATGGTGCTGGGCTTGGCGGCAAGCGGAACGGCGCAGGCTCAGTTCTCCGAAGAGGAAGGGTTCTTTCTCTTCCTGGATACGATCTTCACGACACCTCGGGACACCGATGAGGTGATCGCGATCAACGTCAACACCGGCGCGGGCGCCGGTCAGGTCCAGACCCAAGAGGTCATCCGCACCGACTGGGGCTCCGATCCGGCCGGGCAGCTGGAGTTCGGGTATCGCTGGGCGGGCGGAAGCATGGTGAGTCTCACCTACTGGGGCTACGAGGCCGACCAGCGCACCACAGGCGACGGCCCCGGCGGAAACACGATGTACTTCGGGATCGGCCCGTCGATCTACTTCGACGGCACCAACTACGGCGTCTACGGGTACTACGGCCACCACGACATCGTCGCGACGATCGAGGCCAAGAGCCTCGAGATCGAAGCCGGACACCAGCACGATCTGTCGGAGAATTTCAACCTCGAGTGGTCGGTGGGCCTGCGCTGGACCGACTTCAGCGAGGACCTCTCCGGATTCTACGACTTCGCCGAGAGTACGTACGACTACTTCGGCTACTACCGATACGCCGCGAGCAAGACCAACGAGAGCTCGATGGCGGGCCTGGAGATCGGCGTTCGAGGTGACTACGCCTTCAACAAGCACGTGTCGCTCAACTCCAGCCTGGGCTTTTCGTTTCTCGAGGGCAAGATCGAGTCGACCTCCAGTCTCGTCCCCTCCGGGGCCGCCAATGCCGGCACTCTGCCGTCGTCCTCGTTCTACGCCAAGGACAGCGATCGCTCGGGGACGATCCTCGACTTCGACCTCAACGTCGTCTGGCACCTGTACGACGACCGCTATAGGGTCTGGCTCGGCTACCAGCATTCCCAGTGGAACGGCGTGCCGGTGGATCTCGCCCGGCAGCAGACGGGCGGTGTGGTCGCGGTGCCCGAGAGTGACCCGACCCTGATCGCGCCCGGCAGACAGGCAGCCTTCGCGACCCGGGACAGCATTGCCTTCTCCGGGTTCAAGATAGGTGTGGGCTTCCTGTTCTGACCCGGGAGCCCTTTCGCCGAATCCCCTCCTGTGACGCTTCGGGCTAGTCCGAGGGTGGACTGGAGGGGGCGATCTCTTTGAGGCGGCGCTCGAGGTCGGGTTGGTCCGGGGCCAGCTCCAGAGAGCGACGCCACTGGTCGGCGGCGGCGGCGCGGTCGCCGCGGGCCAGATAGAGCTCGCCCAATCGACCCAGGACTCTCGGACTGTCGGGGTGGATGGACCTGGCTGTCTCGAAGAAACGGATCGACTCGCTGTTGCGACCCAGGCGGTAGGCGGTTTCTCCGGCTCCTATCGCGGCCTGAACGTGGCCGGGCGACAGGTCAAGGGTCCTGGCGAACTCGCGCAGCGCGCGCTCGGGATTGCCGGCGACCAGTGAGGTCTTTGCCAGGTTGAAGTGTGCGTCTACCTGGTCCGGAGCGGCCTCGAGAGAGCGCTCGAAGGCGTCGATGGATTCCGGGGTCTTGCCTTGCTCGGCCAGCAGGATGCCCAGGTTGTTCAGTGCTTCGGGCATCTCCGGGTTGAGGTCGAGGGCCTCGCGGACCTCGCGCTCGGCGGGCTCCAGCTCGCCCTGAAGAAGCAAGAGGCTTCCGAGGCTGTTGTGCAGGAGGGGCGAACGAGGCGCTTGCTCGAGGCCCTCCTGGTAGGTCTTCACGGCCTCGAGTCCTCGGCCGGTCTGCTGGAGGAGCAGTCCGAGGTTGTTGTAGGCGCCCGGGTAGCGCGGATCCGCGGCGATGGCCTTGCGGAAGAAGGCTTCGGCTCTTTCGAGATCGCCTCGCTGCCGAAGGACGTTGCCGGCATAGTTGTGCGCCTCGGCGTTGTCCGGGTCGGCACGTACGGCCGCTTCGAACTCGGCCAGCGCCTCGTCGAGCCTCCCCCGCTTCTCGAACACGTGGCCGAGCCGGGCGTGGGCGCGGGAGTCGGCCGGGTCAATCCGGAGCGCCTGGCGCAGGAGCCGCTCGGCCTCGACATCGTCGCCACGTAGATCGGCCACCGCGCCTTTCAAACCGGGGAGCAGGCGGGCGTTCGGGTCGATGCGCTCGATCTTCTCGAGGGCGGCCTCGGCCCGGTCCGGGTCCTGGAACCGCAGGTGGACGTTGGCGATGTTGACCAGAGACTGGATGCCGCCACCCGCTTCGAGCCCCTTTTCGAACTCCACGAGCGCGCCGTCGAGATCGTGCTGCCCCAACAGGACCACACCCTGGTTATTGAAGGCCCGCGCGGAGTCCTGGCTCAGCCCCTCCGCGAGATCGTTGCTCGAGCCGGACGTCTCCGGCTCCGACGCCAGATAGCCGAGCGCCCGGAGCTTGGCGATGAGCTCGGGATCCTGGGCCGACGGGGCGACTTCCTCCCCGCCTCGATCCCCGTGCTCGTCTCGCTCCCAGGTGGGAATCCTCTCGATGGGGTGGGTCGCGAGAAAGTCCGGCTCGAGGGCCTCGTCGAGGACGCGGCCGTCCATGTCGTCGCCCACGGGCAGGCCGTAGAGCGCGAGGATCGTCGGCGCGACGTCCAGGATGCTTGCGTCGGCGACGCGCACACCGCGCCGAACGTCCGGTCCCCACAGGATCAGGACGCCGAAGCGATCGTGCCAGTCGGCCCCCGGACCGCGATCGATCCTGGGGTCGGTGGACGGTCGGTTGTCGCCGTGCTTGAAGCCGTGGTCGGAAACCACCAGCACGTTCCAGCCCGGCCCCGCGCGCTCCAGGATCCGACCGATCATCGCGTCGGCCTCGCGGTAGGTGGCATCGACGACGTCGCCGAAGGCGGCCGCCCTGCGATCGTCTACCTCCGCGCGGCGCGGGGGCCGAAACGGCATGAACAGGTGGGCGACGGTGTCGGTGGACTCGTTGTAGAGCGAGTGGAAGCCCCGGGGCTGGCGCCGCAGCAGCTCCGCCGCGATCGCCTCGTAGGTGCGGGTCGACGCGACGATGGTGCGCAGCTCGTCCAGGCGTTCGCGGTCGTCTTCATCGGGCGTGCCGAGGGAGGTCAGGTCGACGAGCGGTGCGAGATCGGCGTCGTCCACCGAGGATGGCGGCGCGATCATCGGCGCGAGCTCGTCGAACAGCTCAGGGGGCCAGGTCTTGCCGCGCTTCTCGGCCACGGGATCGTCCGAGGCGGGCTCCGCGATCACCTCCTTGAATAGCTGGTAGGCGATCCGGTCGGTGGCCATGTATCCCTTGACCGACTCGGCGGGCCACGTGGCCCACCAGGCGGTCACCGAGACCGGTACGCCGCCTTCTCCCAGGAGGTTCCACAGCGCTCGGGCCCGGCGCAGGCTGCTGGTCACCGGGACCATCGATCCGTCCGAGGACCGGGCCAGGAAGTCCACGATCCCGTGCTTCGCGGGACCCTTCCCGGTCGCGACGGACGTCCACACCACCGGCGAGAGTATCGGCGCGATCGTCCTCAGGCGTGCTCGCGCCCCCTCCTCGGACAGGCGAGCGATGTTCGGGAGATCGCCCTGCGCAACGAGCGGGTCGATGATCTCCCAGTCGGCGCCGTCGAGGCCGATCAGGATGAGATTCCGCTCGGGAACCCTGGCGGTCGCAAGGGGCGCGTCATCGCGAGAGGCCGTCCCGGCGCTTTCCTCGGCCGGGCCGCAGCCCACGGCCGCAAAGATCATCACGGCCGGCAGCCATGCGGCTAGAACGACCCGCTCGATGATCCGAAACACCCGCTCCTCCGTGAATGCCGGAGCGGCGGCTACTTCGGCTCGGGCCACAGGTAGTTCCACCACTCCGGCTGATCTTTCAGCCAGCGGTCGAACCACGCCATGATCGACCGCGACCACAGCACGCGCTTGTCGTGGTCCATGATGAAGTGGTCCTGGCCCTCGACCTGAATGTACTCCACCGGGGCGCCGGTCAGTTTCAGCGCGATGTAGAACGAGTCGCTCTCGCCCACCGGCACGTTGGTGTCGGAGCGGCCGTGGGTCAGCAGGATCGGAGTCGTGACCTTGTCGGCGTGCGACAGCGGGCTGTAATCGTGGTAGATGTCCGACCGGTTCCACGGGAACGACCCGGCGGTGGCAACGGCACTGTACGAGTAGCCCCAGTAGCCCTCTCCCCAGTACCCGGTCAGCGACGAGATTCCCGCGTGCGAGACGGCGGCCGAGAAGAGGTCGGTCTTGGTGACCAGGAGCATGGTCATGAAACCGCCGTAGGACGCGCCGATGCAGCCCACCCGCTCCGGATCGACGTACGGGTGCGCCTCCAGGAACTTCGTGACGCCCTCGATGATCTCGTCCGAGACCGTCTTGCCCCAGTCGTTGACGTGCACCGCCGAGAACGCCTGGCCGTAACCCGTGGCGCCTGACGGCTGCAGGACGTAGACGACGTAACCTCGCGACGCCCAGTACTCCTTGGGATATCGCCCCCCGAAGGTGCGGTTCGTCGGGCTGGTCCCGCCGTAGTAGTAAACGATCAGCGGGTACTTGCGTGACGAGTCGAACTCCGGCGGGAGGTAGACGCGTCCCTCGATCTCCGTGCCACCTGAGGAGGTGAAGTTCCACACCTCCGTTGTGCCGTCCCGGACCCCGGCATACCAACCTCCTGCCGGCCAGAAGACGAGCTTCGACTGGTCGTGCTTCAGGTCGACCCGCGCCACGCCCGGAGGGAGCCAGTCCGCGCTCCCGCCGACGACGGCGACGGCGGCCTCGGCGGCGACATCGAGGTACCGGATCACCGCGAACCGCGCAGGAATGCGGGTGAACTCCTTCTTCTTGGGCTCACAGCGGAACAACCGCACGAAGTCTCCCTGCTCGGCCCGGAGGTAGATGTTGCCGTCCTTGCGGTTCCACTCGGCCTGATCCACCGCCGGGTCGAAATCGACGCTCAGCGCGTCGACCTCGTCGGACGCCGGATCCCACAGGTAGAGCTGTCCGTCGTACTCGTTGGGTGTCTTACCATCGGGAACGTTGACGCCGACCGCTCCGAACTCGGACGGCCCCGCCAGCACCAGGATGCGCGTGCCGTCGGGAGAATAGCTTGCCGATCGGAGCCAGCGGGCATCCCGGAGCTTGGCGGCCTCGAGCGTCTCGAGGTCCATCTCCCACACCTCGGTCTTGGCGTACGGGCGCTCGCCGGGATCGTCGAAGCTGCGCGTGAACAGCAGTCGCCGGCCGTCAGGAGAGATGTCCTGCGCCGTGGTGGAGTGGGAACCCGCGGTCAACCTGCGTCGCTTGCCGTCGGGCACCGTGACCGTATACAGGTGGATCTTGTTCCGGTGGTCGGCCTGGCGGTCGAGCAGCCCCTCGAGGCGCTTGACTCCGCGCTCGTCGGGATCGGCCTCGGCCTTGACCCAGTAGACGATCGCGTCCCCGGTGGGCGACCACAGGTAGCCTGCCAGACCCTCCACCCGCTCGAGCACGGGGGTGACCCTTCCCGACTTGAAGCTCACCCGCCACAGGTTGCCGAGCGTCTTGTCGTCATCCTCGGTCTTCGTCATGTAGGTGAGCTTGTCCCCGTCGGGAGCCCACGCGACGCTGCTCATCTCGAAGCCTCGCCAGGTGAAGTCGAGTTGGCCGCTTTCGGTCGAGCGCACCTCGACCCAGCTCTCGGAGTCGTCGGTGCCCGGGATCACCCTCGAGAGCGCGGCAGCCACCGATTTGCCGTCCGGTGAGACGGCGATCGATTGGACCACCGGCGGATCGATGATGTCGAAGATGTCCAGGTTGCGGTCCGGGTCGGTGCTCAGCTCGAACCCCGCCGCGGCATTCTCGTCACCCGCCCCGAGCTTCGCCGCGACCCACCAGTCGCCGCCCACGGAAGGGTCGAAGACCGTCTTCACCACCAGCGTGTGCTTGCCCGGGATGAGCTCGAGCTTGCCCTCGATGATCCCGGTCGATTCCGCGTCGCTGCTCGCGACCTTCTCGCCGTCAAGCCACACGCCTCGAGGATGACTGCCCTCCAGATCGATCTTCAGGTCCACGAAGCGGTCGGTCCGAACGTAGGAGGCGAGCCACGCGGTGGCGGGCCCGGCGGCATCGGGGCGAGCGAACGCCACCTTGCCGTCGGTTCCGACCTCGGGACGCGTCCAGACCAGCTCGGTCTGGGTGAACCAGGTCTCCTTCGAGTCGGCGCGCGGTCTAACCGCGTCGCGCGGGAACAAGCGATAGTCGAGAAGATCCACGATGTCAAAGCCCCCGGGCTTCTCGCCGGCGAGGGCCGGCAGCGGTGACGCGACCGGTCCGAGCGCCAGCCACTCGGTGACGGCGACGCCGGTGTCGTCAGCGAGGATCGGTGTTGCAAGAGCAAAGGCCGCCAGGACGGCGGCGAGGGTGAGCGACGAGTGTCCTCGCATTGAGCTTCTCCTCGATGTTACCTCGTTCCGAAACGGGCCCGGACGGGGAAGAACCCGAGGATAGCACCCATGGTGGTGCGCAGATTGTTGCGTTGAAGGGTCCATGGGCCGGCCGAGCACGGTCGGCAGCTTCTCAGAAGGTAAATACCCTTCGGTGACGGGTGTTGGACGGCAGTTCCGGCGTCGTCCAGTCGCGGCGGTAGAGCTCTAGCCAGACTCCGTCCAGCTTCTCGCGGTCCGGAAACAGTCTTCGACCCAGCACTCGTTCCCACTTCCACGGCCGGTCCGTCAGGCCCAGGCGCATCGCCGGCGTTGTCGGGTCGCCGCGACGTTCGGAGACCCCCTTGACGAAGTTGCGCCAGATCGCGACAAGAAACAGCCGCTCGACGATCGCGTTGAGTCGCCTTCCGAAGGCGATCGTTTCTCGCTTGTGGGCGGCGAGGGAATGGCGCAGCAATCCATGAAGCAGGTCAGCCGGAAACATCGCCCGATCCCGGGCGACGGCGCGAGCCGAGCGAGGTGAGCCCTTCGGTCCTCTCGGAGGGTTGGGATGCCGCTCGAGCTCGATCGAGTCGGCACGGCGATGCCGCCGGACGGCCTGGTCGTAGGCCGGATGGCCATCGCCGATGAGCTGCAGAGGGCGACCGGGGGGGCAAAGGGGAAGCAGATGGTCCAGGATTCGGCTGGCAGAACCGCGGTAGCCACCTCGCTTCGGACGTCGAGCTCGCCGTTTCCGTCGTCGTTCCTGCCTCGGCGATCGGCGCCCGGTGCGGGCGTGTGGTGCGGGATCGATCCCGTATACGAACCACGAATGAGCTCCGACGGGCGTAGCAACACCGAAGGGCAGATCCTGGGTCAGCTCGAAGGTCTCGAAGTGATCGAGGACGACAGGCTCGTCCACCTGGCCCTCGAGTGCGGTCAGGGCGCGCCAGAGCAACAGCAGGGCGTGACGACCGAGCAGGGCGCTGATCCGGGTGACGGTGGAGGGCGCGCATCCGAGCGTGCGGGCCAGTTGGCGATGAGCGGAGCCGGCCTGGAGTCCCGCGGCCACGGGTCGCAGGAGCTCGGGCCGTTTGCGGTAGTAGGTGAGGGAGAAGGCACGGCGGGAGAACGTACTGCCGCAGCCCATGCAGCGGTAGCGAGGAACTTCGTCACGGCGCGCGGTGCTGTAGGAGCCGTGCTTCCGGCAGCGAAAGCCCTCGGGTTGGGTATGGTGACGGCAGTCTCTTCTGGGGCAGAAACGCGGACGGAAATCCTGCAATCGATCAACGGGTGTGCGCGGCCAGTCCACGCCGCGTGTTAGGGCAAGCAGCGTGCCGGGTGCAGGCGTTAACCCAAATCTCTAAAAAACAAGGACTTGCAAATCCGGGCACGGGCTCTAGTGTCCGCCGCCGGGCACCGAATGGACAATGGCGCCCGCATCCGGACGCAACAGTCTTGGCACCACCATGAAAAAAGTGCGGCGCGCGTAGCCCGATTGTCGCGCGCCGCGAGAGTAGGGGCTCAGTAAGTCACCGACGGTCTCCCCCGGCCGAGCGCACCCGCCGGGCGACCGAAACCGGCAACGCTCGCCGTCGCCGCGGGATAGAGGCCATGGCTGGCCTCGTCCTCCCCGAGCACGATCACCAATACCTGCGTCTGACCCATCTTGATCCCGATCTCGCCTCTTCTCACCGTGACGTAGCCGGGCATCGTCACCAGGACGACGTAGTCCTCGCCTGGAGGGAGGATCGGGAAATAGGCGATGCCGTCGATGTTGGCGTGGGACTCACTCTCGGGAGCGAGCCTGGCGGCGCTGGTCAGTACGATCGTCGATCCCGGCAACGGTTTGTGATTCGCTCCGTCCAGGACTTGAACCCGCAGATTGCCCGTGTGAAGGTCAACCGGCGGGCTCGACCTCTGCGGCTGTTCGATGCTGGACCGGCACGATGCGAGCCATGCGATGAGGATCAGGGCCGGGACGATCTCGAAGACCACCCGTGCCGAGAATCTCATGGCGCTCCCTCCGATGACGTATCGAGTCGGCGTCTCCGACCGACGAATACAACGGATTGCCGACCTCCCATCCGAGTCGGCGCCGTCGGCGCTGCGGTGTCACCGCGATGGCTTGCTGCACTCGTGCCGCGGGAGATCGGAGGGTGCCGCCGAACCCGGCCCGTCCGTCGTTTAATCGGGAACGCGAGGATGAGTGCCCCCGAGCGCGGGGCGTGGTCGAGAAGAGGCGGGTCGCGAAGCTGCCGGCCGGGGAAAAAAGCCGGCGCGGGGGGCTCATGCACCCCCACGCGCCGAACAAAAGGGGAGGTCTTCTCTTTCTTACACTAGTCATCCTCGTCACACCAGAAAGTTATTTATTCGTGCTGCGAATATTCAGCATGGGCATCAACCTGCCCTGAGGATCTCGAACAGACGGCCCGCGGCCTCGGGGAGGGGGACCCCGGCCCGGACGGCCCAGTGGTAGCGGACGGGCGGCACCCCGGACAGGCGCCGGCGGGCCACCTCCGGTCCCGGAGCACCCGGATCGAAGGCAACCGCCGGTACCGGGGCGACCCCGAAACCGGCCGAGACGAAACGCCGGACCAGCGAGAGGTTGCCGACCTCGACGGACGGCCGTAGCGGGATCCGCCGCGAGGCCAGGGCGGCCTCGACGTGACGGCGAAAGGCGGAGTCGGGCTGAAGTGCGACGAGAGCCTCGTTCTTCAGGAAGCCGGGCGATACGGCGAGGCGACCTCGCGGGCGGCGACCCGGGGGCAGCAGCACGTCCACCGGGGAATCGAGGAACGAAGTGGCGCGTAGGCCCTCCGCGGGCATCTCCCCGGCGGCAAGAACCACCAGAGCGACGTCGATCTCGCCGGTCCCGAGCGCCTCGAGCAGCCGCGGGCCCGGGCCCTCGAGGACCCTCACCTCGAGCCCCTCGCGCTCGTCGGCCAGCTTCCGGAGCGCCGCCGGGAGCAGCACGCGCCCAAGGGCGTCGCCTGCGCCGATCCGAAGCAGGTCGGGACGCGAGACCGGGAGGCCGGCCTCGCGGTCGAGCTCCTCGAGGGCCGCCAGGACCGCCTCGGCGCTCGGGAGAAGCCGGGCCCCTTCGGGCGTCAGCGCCATGCCGCGAGCGCCGCGGCGAAACAGACGCGTGTCCCAGGCCGCCTCGAGGGCCGCGATGCGAGCGCTGACGCTGGGTTGGGTCCGCCCGATCGCCTCGGCGGCGCGGCCCACGGTGCCGAGGCGCGCGACGGCCACGAACGCCTGAAGCGTGGCCGCGTCGGCCCGGGGCTCGGGCGGCGACCAGGGTTCCCCGCGTGTCACCATGCCGCCATGATATCCGTTTTTCCTATACCTTTAATCTTATAAATCGATTTCTCCTATCCCTGGCCCCGAGCTATCCTGCCCCGACCATGCACGAGTTCTCTGTCACGCGAATCGAGATCGGGACCCGGGGGGATCATCGCGATCCCCGCGGGGAAGAGACCGCCCACGCCGCCAGGACCATCCTCGACATCCCGGTGGAGCGGGTCCGGACGCGGGACGTCTATCACATCGACGCCACGCTGACCGACGACGAGTCCGGTCGGGTTCTTCACGAGCTCACCGATCCGGTGTTGCACGCCGGCGCGCTGGGCCGACTCGACGACGGTCCGTTCGACGCCGCCGTGTCCGTCGGCTACAAACCCGGCGTCACCGATCCGGTGGGCAAGAGCGCCAAGGTCGCCGTCGAGGACACCCTCGGCCGCAGACTCGGCGATGACGCGGCCGTGTACACGTCGACGCTCTATCTCATCGACGGGGTCGACCGGGCTCAGGCCGAGCGCATCGCCTGGGAGCTGCTCGCCAACCCGGTGATCCAGACGGTCAAGGTTCAAGCCCACGACGAGTGGCTCGCCTCGGAGCCGGACCTGACCACCCCGCGCGTGGAGCCCCACGATCGACCCGCGGTCGAGGGAATCGACCTCTCGGGCGACGACGCTGACCTGGTGCGGATCAGCCGCGAGGGTCTCCTGGCGCTTTCTCTCGAGGAGATGCGCGGGATCCGCGATCACTTTCGCGAGGTCGGCGACAGCCGCGCGCGGCGAGCCGTGGGGCTCGGCGATCGTCCGACCGACGCCGAGCTCGAGTGCGTCGCCCAGACATGGAGCGAGCACTGCAAGCACAAGATCTTCAACGCCACCATCAGCTACTCGGAGCCCGGCGCGCCGGATCGGCTCATCCGCTCCCTGTTCAACACCTGGATTCGCGGCGCGACGGAAGAGGTGAACCGCGCCGTGCAAGAGAGCGGAGAGCCCTCCTGGCTCGTCTCGGTGTTCCACGACAACGCCGGCGTCGTCGCCTTTGACGAGCGGATCCACCTGGTCTACAAGGTCGAGACCCACAACTCACCATCGGCTCTCGATCCGTACGGTGGAGCGATCACCGGCATCGTGGGCGTGAACCGTGATCCGTTCGGCACGGGCCTGGGCGCCGACCTGCTGGCCAACGTTTGGGGATACTGCTTCGCCTCGCCGTTCCATCAGGGCGAGCTGCCGAAGGGGCTTCTCCACCCGCGCCGCATCCGTGACGGGGTCCATCAGGGCGTCATCGACGGCGGCAACCAGAGCGGCATCCCCTACGGTCGCGGCTGGGAGCTGTTCGACGGCCGATACCTGGGCAAGCCGCTGGTGTTCTGCGGCACCGTCGGCGCGCTCCCGGTGACGGTGGCAGGACGTCCCGGCCACGAGAAGGCTGCTCTGTCGGGCGACCGCATCGTGATGACCGGAGGCCGAATCGGCGCCGACGGCATCCACGGCGCGACCTTCTCGTCGGCAGCCCTCGACGAGTCGTCACCGGTCCAGGCGGTACAGATCGGTGACCCGATCACGCAGAAGCGGATGTTCGATTTCCTCCTGGAGGCGCGCGACCTCGGCCTGTACAACGCCATTACCGACAACGGCGCCGGCGGCCTGTCGTCGTCGGTGGGCGAGATGGCTCGAGACCCCGGGGGTGCACGACTCGATCTCTCGAAGGCTCCACTCAAGTACGCCGGGCTCGCGCCGTGGGAGATCCTGGTCTCGGAGGCGCAAGAGCGGATGACCCTGGCGGTGTCGCCGGACAAGATCGATGCCTTCCTCGAGCTGGCGCGACGCCGGGAGGTCGAGGCAACCGACCTCGGTGAGTTCACCGACAGCGGTTTCTTCCACGTGGCCTACGACGACGAGACGGTTGCCTTCCTGTCGATGGAGTTCCTCCACGACGGCGACCCCGAGATGCGCCTCTCGGCGCGCTGGGAACCGCCGGATTTCCCCGAGCCGAGCGGTCCGCGGCCCGACGACCTCGGCGCGACACTCGTGGCGATGGCCGGGCGACTGAACCTGTGTTCCGGAGAGAGCAAGGCCCGGCACTACGACCACGAGGTCAAGGGCCTGACCGTGGTGAAGCCCTGGGTCGGCGTGAGATCGGACGTCCCGGCGGAGGCGACGGTCTTCCTGGCGCGGCACGGCTCCACTCGAGGCTTCGTGCTCTCGGAAGGTGTCAACCCGTTCTACTCGGACATCGACACCGAGGCGATGGCTGCCGCCGTGGTGGACGAAGCGGTGCGCCGCCAGGTCTGCGCCGGAGCGCGACTCGACCGCATCGCGTTGCTCGACAACTTCTGCTGGCCCGACCCGGTCGAGTCCGAGGGAACGCCGGATGGCGCCTACAAGCTCGCGCAGCTGGTGCGAGCGTGCCGCGGGCTGCACGAGACCTGCTGCGCTTACGGCACGCCGCTGATCTCCGGCAAGGACTCGATGAAGAATGAATCGACGATGGGCGGCGTGAAGATCTGCGTCCCGCCGACGCTGCTGGTTTCGGCGATCGGGCAGATCGACGACGTCCACGACGCCGTGACGCTCGACTTCAAGGATCCGGACGACGTGGTCTTTCTGGTGGGCTCGACTCGTCACGAGACCGGGGGTAGCGAGTATTTCCGTTACCTCGGTGAAAGGGACGGACGCGAGGCCCCGACCGGGGGTTGCCAACCCTGGGTCGGGAACAAGGTTCCGCGATTGGATCCGGCCGAGACCCTTCCTCTCTACCACGCGCTCCACGGTGCGATTCGAGAGGGCCTGGTGAGCTCGGCGACGGTCCCGGCGCGAGGCGGGCTCGGACTGGCCCTGGTGCGATCTGCGCTTGCGGGAGGGCTGGGGCTCGATGTCGATCTCGGGGAGACCCCCGACGGCGAGACGCTTCCGGACGACGTCTCGTTGTTCTCGGAGTCGTGCGGGCGGTTCGTGGTGACGACCTCCCCGGACCGTGCCGAGGTGTTCGAGGCGCGCTTCGCAGGGCTGGCCTGCCGGCGCATCGGGCGCGTGGTCCCCGAGACGAGGATCGTGGTTCGCATGGACGGTCGCGCCATCGTCGACAGCGACCTCGCCGATCTCGAAGCGGCCTACAAGGAGACGCTGGCCGATGCCTGACCGGCGCGCCCGATTCGATCGCCTGACCGCCGACGAGCAGGACCGTCGCCGCGCCGAGGTGCGCGTCTTGATCCTCACCGGCCTCGGGCTCAACTGCGAGGCCGAGACCGAGGCGGCGTTCCACGCCGTGGGTGCCCAGCCGGAGCGCGTCCACCTGCTCGAGCTCCTCGACGGCAGCGCGAAGCGACGGCTGTACGATTACCCGGTCCTGGCGTTCATCGGGGGCTTCGCCTTCGGGGATCACCTCGGCGCCGGGTTCGTCTTCGCCAACAAGATCCGCTGGCGTCTGTACGACGAGCTGCTGGAGTTCATCGACCGCGGCGGCCTGGCGCTGGGCGTGTGCAACGGCTTCCAGACGATGGTGCGGCTGGGCATGCTCCCCGGTTTCGACGGCGACTTCCGCACCCCGAGGGCGACCCTGGCACCCAACGACCGCCGGGGATACCGCGACGCGTGGGTTCATCTCGACTTCGATGCCGACTCGCCCTGCGTGTGGACGCGTGGCCTTCAGGGCATGGAGTTACCTGCGCGACACGGCGAGGGCAAGTTCCTCGCCGCCGACCCGGTCGTCTTCGACCGTCTGGTGGCCGGTCGCCAGATCGCCGCGCGCTACGTCGGCCCCGAAGGCGAGCCCACGCAGGACTGGCCCTTCAATCCGAACAACTCCCCCGGCGCCGTCGCGGGCATCTGCGACCCGTCGGGACGGCTGTTCGGGCTGATGCCCCACCCCGACGCGTTTCTCTACCCGTTCCACCACCCGCAGTGGACCCGCAGGAGCGTCGACGGTCCGCTGCCCAAAGAGGGCGAGGGGCTCGCGATCTTCCGCAACGGCGTCAACGCCGCCGCGGCCGCCCTCTAAGGCGCGGCCAGGGGCTTGCTGCAGAAGCGGCAGGCGGCGTCGTTGTCGGTGGCAGGCTTCCCGCAGTGCGGGCACGAGGTCATGCCCTCGGCCGTCGCGATCAGCTCGCACGCCCGTTCGGCCTCGGACTCGTTGACCAGGATCTTGACCTCGGCGAGACCGTCGAGCGTGAAGCCGTGGGTCAGTCGTGTCGACTCGCCGCGCAGCGCCGAGTCGATGCCGTTCGCTTCCAGCAGCCCCTGGATGAGCTGCGCCTCGGTGTCACCCCACGCCCGCCAGACCTCGACGAGCGGTGGCGATCCTTCTTCACGATTCATGATGCTCCTTGGTACCCCGGTTACTCGCCCGCTTCGCCCTGCAACCGCCAAAGAAGATAAGGGGTCAAGTCTCTTCCTTTGGAATTCCCGACCGGGAATCGACCGAATTGCCGAAAGAAGAGAACTGCCTCCTGGACTGTTAGCGGGCCGTGGCCGGTTCGGTGTCGTAGTCGACCTTGGCGCCGTCCTTGGTTCGCAGCTCCCGGTACATCGCGAGGAGCATCTTGGTCTTGGGGCCGGGCTTGCCGTCG
>Ga0316190_10001663_pt1 | contig 16164 bp, 18 predicted proteins | sample Eddworburrow2_MG_FD_204929 | JGI IMG/M metagenome (GOLD analysis project Ga0316190, IMG submission 204929) | Coastal sediment microbial communities from Maine, United States - Eddy worm burrow 2 | ecosystem: Environmental > Aquatic > Marine > Coastal > Sediment | place: USA: Maine | collected... | reverse complement strand
GAAATCCGTCACCAGTGTTAGTTCAGGTGTGATCAGGAAGGCCAGGCCAACATTGAATACGGCCGGTATATCGAAATCCCCGCCCTTGGCAAACAGACCCTCGTAATCGTCAAAATCAGTCATCCACAATTTGCTTTGATAGGAGATTCCGACATTAAGCTGATCATTCAGCAGTGATCCGAGCCAGCCGATGCGCACACCACCACCCCAGGAATAATCGTAGCCGTTATTGGTGACCTTGTCGGGTGAAACAGACAGCGCCCTGAAGGGTTGTAACCCCCTGGCCTTGAAGCGTTGTGCGGCAATGATCGGTGTTAGACCAATCGACTGGCGAGTAATACCAAGACCTGCAAAGGCCCCGAGTTCCCGTGCGTAGGTGAACCCCAGCGCCATCTGGGCAAGATCGACCCCTGTGGGCTCGGTTGCCGTGAACTCTCCGGTAGGATTTGTTGGTGAGCCGGGCGGACCAGCGAAATTCACGAAGGTGGCGGTCTCGTATTCGGTGTTCATGCCGCCTTGGCCGGTCAGCGCGATGCCAATCGTACTTTTGGTATCGATGGGTCGATTAAATCCTAAACCAGGAATAAGGAAGTAATCGTTACTGCTTTCCTCTCGACCCGGTGGCACACTGGGGATCGGTGGGGCGGCGAAGTCGTTGTTTGCCCTGTATTCACGCTTCGGGCTGAACAACTCCAGTTCCGCGTCATAACGCCTGCCGAGCCGCGTCAATCCAGCCGGATTGTTATAAACGGACAGTGTATCCTGGGGCAGCGCCATACCGGCACCTGCCATGCCCTTGGAGGTGGTTCCGTAACCGTTCGACATGTAACCATTAGTTGCATATGCGGCAGGAGTAAGCAGGCAGATAAATAGGGTGGCAACCGTCAGGTCGTTTTTTGTCAACATATTTGATTCCTCCGAACCAAGGCGTATACACGCGAACCCTTGATCAAATCTGCAAACCGCTGTTGCATCGAAGTTACTCGATGTATCCGCGCCTGTTCTATAGATTGTCCACGATGGTATTGTATTACATTGATACAGGTGCGGGGTAGTCAGGTTTACTGCGGCCTATTCAGGCCAATCAGCTGTTGATGTTTGAGGAGAACACTCTCTGCGATTATGGCTCCGGCGCCGCCACGCGCAGTTCCTCGGTATCCCGCGAGCAGCGGATATGCGCATCGACCTGCGCCGCCTCAGGGAGTTGCTGCGTAATGATCCAGATCTGGGCGAGTTCATCGCTCAGTTGTGGCAGGGCGTGAAGAGTTTCCAGCGTGCGTTGCTCATCGAAGAATGCGAATGGCTCGTCCAGGAAGATGAATTGTGCACCACCGACCGTGGACCGGATCAGCTCCTGTGACAGGGCAAGCCGCACCGCGAGCATGATCTGGCGCTGAGTACCGCTTGAGATCTCGTCGAATTCCATGAAATCGTGCTTGTCATTGGAGAACACGCGGACGCTGAGGGACTCATCGATCTGCAGGTGCTGGTAGCGGTCCTCGGTGAAGCGCGGGAGCGCCCGGCCGGCAAGACTACGAATCCCTCTGTTGAACTGGTGTGATCGCTCACGCGAAGCGTTCTCCAGCAGGCTTATTCCCACATTCCGGACGCGGACGCGGTGCTCTCTCTCGCGGCGCGTGTCCCGGTGTCCATCCCCCATCGCCTTGAGCTCTTCTGCTTCGCGCAGACGCTGTTGTTCTTCCTCGATGGCCCGATCCACCAGTGTCACTTGATTCTTCAACGTCATGGACTGGTTTAACAACACAGGCCCGATGCTATCGACAGCCTGTTTGATCTCGACAGTGTCCGCATCAAATCGTGTTGCGCGATCGCGTAGGGCCGCCACGCTGTCGGGGAGGGGTAACTCCCTGGATTCGCTGTTCGATGCCTCGGTCGATTCCGAACTCTGGACGTTCGCCGGATTCGTTTCCGGTTCGGGTTCTGGAGCCGAGACGAGTCGAGCCACGTTTTCGAGCGGGTCACGGATACCGGAGCCAGCACTCTCCAGGGCGAGTCCGAGCTGCCGCGCCAACTCATGAGCGTGGTCGGCCAGTTTGCCGAGGTGACCACCCTGGCGGGCGCCTACTGCCACCGAGACAACGAACAGGGTCGTTGCTACGACAGCAGCCGCTAACAGCGCCGCTACCCGCTCTGGCTGCCAGTCCGGGATCGTGTTTGCAAGCCAGGCATGCAGCTGTTGGGAGACGCCGGAATCGGGAAGCTGTGTCAGAATTGCCCAGCCGCCCCACAGGACGGCAGCAAGCACGAAGAACAGGACTGCGAACAGGCGCGCCTTGCCTTGGGCACTGCGTGCCTTACACGCGGCGGGAAACTTTTCCTGGTAGTCGGCCACTAATCGTTGCAGCAGGCCGAGCCGCTCGGCTTTTTCTTCCTGAACCGATGCCACTGTTGCCCGTGTCGTTTCCAGGTCCGGGAGGCGTTGTTTATCGATGCCAAGCTCCGCAATCCGGGTTTCCAGTTCGGCTATCTTACTTGCGGTGTCGGCATTGGCTTTCGCGTCCTGGGCGTTTGCCTCCTGCAGTTCCGCGCGGATCTTTGCGAGTGGGGCGATGCCAGCCATAGCCATCAACGCATGACTGTGTGGATGGGGAGTCGTCAACTCGCGCTGCGCCAGGTAGAAGGACTCCACGAACTCCTCATAGTCGAAACCGGTCAATCCTGGGAGTGCGGCGGCTACGTGTTCGGCACCCTTGGCGAGCGTTATCTCGCCATCATCGAGCGATTCCAACCGTGCTCCCTGCGTGCCTTCGGCATCCAGGTAGCGTGAGATTCTGTAGCTGTGGTCATTCTTCCCCCTGAAATCGACACTGACGTTGCACCGTGGTTGTCCCCAGCGGATCAGCTTTTCCGGCGCGTCCGTCTTCACGGAATAGGTTCGCCCGAACAGGGCGAAGCAGATAGTTTCACCGATTGTGCTCTTGCCTGATTCGTTCGGGCCGCTGACCGCAATGAGGCCGGAAGCCGGGAGATCGCTGAATTCGAGTTCAGCATATTTTAGAAAGTTCTCTGCGCGAAGATGGGTAATGATCATTAGAAACCCTCCGCGTTCAGCGCTTCCAACTTACGCACGATCAATTGTACCGCTTCGTCGAACACGTCGGCGCCAAAATCCGGATCAGCGTTGCTGCGACGTTCCCGCTCGGCTGCACAGAATGCTGCGAACTCAGTGGCCGGATTTCTCACCACCTTGCTGGGACCGGCTTCTTGTTGCTCTTCTGAGGACATGGTATTTCCCCCTTTATCCAGGTTTTTGATGCAGCCGTCCGCCAGCAGCCGACGCCGTGTTCCGGGGACGCGCGCATGTCACAATCTGACTCGACACAGAGGTTCTATTATGCACGCCTGGAGACGACAGTTCAGCCTTGACATGCGCGTGTGGTCAAAAAACTCATCGGCGCTTGGATATCAACAACTTAATATATAGCGGGCCGATCACGGTGCTTTTGTGCACTGCCTCAAATCAGGTCTAAAATCTGCCGATTAATGCTAATTAGTCGTCTGGCCTATATCACCGGGACAGTGGACCAGGAGCTCCTTCAGCTCGGACCGATCTGCCCACTGTCGTGAACGGTTGGGCGGACCGCGGTCTGATTATGGGCAATTCTATATCGGATTTGAAGCCACCGAGGTTTGTGGAGCGTGTAAAACGAATGCAGCCGCCATAATCACTGACCATGTCAGTGGCTATCGCCAGGCCGAAACCATGCCCTTGTATTGTTTCATCCAGGCGAACGCCTCGTCGGGATAGTGTATTTATTTTATCCGGGTCGGCGCCCGGGCCGTCATCCTCGATGCAGATGTGAATACGGGACTCGATGCGCACACTAAGAGCAATAGTATGTGCTGCCCATTTATAGGCGTTATCCAGCAAGTTGCCGAGTAATTCAAGCATGTCTTCCCGGTCGATGGGGCAGGTAATGTTTTCAGGGATGGATGTGCTTAATTGCAGCGTTTTATCGGCATACATCATGTCCAGCGTTTTAAGCAGGGCGGGCAGGTCATGTGAAAATGAAAACAGGGCGCCGGTATGGCTGTGGCCCGCCAGGCGCGTGCGCTTTAATATCCGATCCGTTAACTGATAAATGTCATCAGTCTGCTTTTTTAATGTGGATTTGGTGGTGTCGGGAATATTACTTTCTTCTGTTACCTGCTGGATAACAGTCAGGGGCTTCTTTATCGCATGTGCCAGATCACTCAGGCCATCGCGCGAGCGACGCAGACGTTGCTCCATTATTGACAGGAGATGGTTTACTTGATCGATTAACGGGCGTAATTCGCTGGGTGAATCCATGCTCAGTTTGTCCAGTTGACCCTGTTCAAGAGACTTTAATTCAGAGCGTATACTGGTCAGGGGTTTCAGGCTTCTGCGCAGGATGAATGCCTGCAATATAACCAGGATGAACAACATGCTGAAGGCCATGACGGCAAACCAGTATTTAAATCGGTCGATATTTTCAGCGATAGGATTGAGGTCTTCCGTGACTGTGATAGTCAGAGGCTGCCCCTGTTTTTTGTAACCGACGGATATAACCAGTAAAGACTGCAGTTCCGGCCCCTGTTGTATTGTGTGCAACTGCTTGCCCGGATTAACCGTTACATGCTTTAGTTGTTGATCCCATAATGAGCGGGAGCTGACGGATTCCGTGGCTGTATCAATGGCATAATAATGGCCTGAAAATGGCTGGCTATAGATAAGATCAATGCGCGCCGGATCAATTGTCAATTTGTTGTTTTCGTCAAACTGTATGGCGCTGAGCAAGGTCTCTGCGTCATGCGCAAGGCGGGAAGCAATATAGTCCTCCGCCAGGGACTGTATGCTGCTGCTGACCAGTAACCACAGGGCGGTGAAGACGATGATTAAACTGAGTAATAAACCCGTGCTGAGTTTTGACTGTATCGACCGCATCAATCGTCGCTCATGAAGACATAACCCTGGCCGCGCCGTGTTTCAATGCGCTCATTGCCCAACAGCTGGCGCAAACGCCTGACATATACTTCTATAACATTGCTGTCCTTTTCCGAGCCGAAGTCATAGATGTGCTCAGCGAGCCGGGACTTGGACAGGACCCGCCCCGGGTTCAGCAGAAAATAGCGTAACAGACGAAATTCAATGCCCGTCAGCTTACGCGTCCGACCATCTTCAGTGGTTACTGTTTGCTGGTCTTCATCCAGTGACAGGCCGTCCACATTGAGTTTTCCACCGGGTTGCTGACTTGAACGGTGCAGCAAGGCTGTGATTCTGGCCAGCAGTTCTTCAATGTGGAAAGGCTTGCCAAGATAATCATCGGCGCCGGCAGTGAAGCCATCGACACGCTCGTGCCATGCATTGCGGGCGGTAAGCACAATAACCGGCAGGCGGTTGCCGGCGGCTCGCCAGTTCTTCAGGACATCAATACCATTGCGCTGCGGCAGTCCCAGGTCAAGCACGGCCACATCATAAATCATTTCATTACCCAGATATTCCGCATCTACTCCGTTGTCTGCTACGTCTACGGCATAGCCAGCGGACTGCAAGTCCCTTTTCAGCGTTGCAACCAGATCCTCGTCATCTTCAGCCAGCAGTAAGCGCATGCTCAGTCATCCTCTTTGACGGATAATACTTTGCCGGTTCTGGCATTAATATAAATCTCTGAAACAACGCCGTCTTCACCCAGTATTTCCACTTCATAGGCAATATGGCTATCTTCTTTTTCAAGTTCAACGTCAAGAATCCTGCCCGGGAATGTCTGCCTCACATTGTTGAGTATCACCTCCAGAGGCAGTATTTCCCCGGAGTCAAGCAGGCGCCTGGCCTCTATGTGGTCATCATCCGCCCGTGTTACATGCAACGGGCCGAGTATCATAATGATGACAAGCAGGGCGCGCGCAATGGAGAAGTGACTATTCATAATGCAGGGTTGCCATGTTACAGATCAGTCATCCCACCGGCCATAACCCGGTATATTTATATCGTGTTCGTTAAACGTACCGCGCTCGGCATCCGTGTGGCACGCATCGCACTGGCTGATGCTTTTCACCGTCGGGTTTCCCGTCACCATGCGGTCAGGGATATCGTCATGTTCATGCCTGAAATACGGCGTGTCCGATATGCGTATGGGTGCATCACTCGATCCAATAGACCGGCTGAATTTACGTGAACGGCGATAATCGGAATGGTCTGCGCTATTTTTTATCAGAAACCGGCTGATCGTCTTGTGTGTATCCAGGTCAAGCTCGGCATCGTCCCCGAAATGATCTTCAAGCCGCGCCATTATTTTAGTCCATGACCTGGCCGGTAATAAGCCGGGCGGGTAGGCCATGTGGCAACTGCCACATTCCTCTTTGTACAGCGGATTTTCGACAGCCGCAACATCAGTCGATCTGTGTTCATATTCCTCTATTTCGTTCCAGCGGAGATCGCCATCGCTCCAGACAACGGGGAGGGTGACAAATCCAACAGTGAATATAACGGCAGTGATAGCTAGCGTGGCGTTCATGATGGCGTTCCTCAAGTCAGGATGGTTTGTCGATGTAGGCCAGAAAGTCGGCCTTTTCCTGGGCGGTGCATTCGCGGCGCAGCGTCCATTTGCAATTGCGTTTAAACCATTTCTCGATCTTTTTACCGTCAGTCAATCGTTTCGGGTTGGCTGAAGGCGTCATGGGTTTGATTTCTTTATTGGTTTTGACGTGTTTGCCGGTCCTCGTCAAATCATGCGTATGGCAGGACGAACAACTGCGTTCCGGGAACTCGCCATCACTGCTAAATGTTTCTTCCCACATTCTCTTTCCCCGCTCCGCATCAGCAGTGGCAGCGCCCAGGGCTGCATAGTCCTGCAGCAACTTGTTGACGATTGCGCTCTCCGCCCGGGTAAAGCCCACTGGAATGCTGATGACTAACGCCGTAATCAGAATATGATTTTTCATGGTGCGCCCTCACCGTGATCAGGAATTTTCAGGTTTGAATCCGGTGATCATGGAAGACACCAGATTCTCTTTATGAATAACACTCTCCACAATGACACCGACCACGTGGACGAACACAAGTAACAGGGTGAAGTTGGCAGAGAACTCGTGCAGTTCTTCCAGGGCATCGCCCCAGAAGCTTCCGGCCTGGTTGAACCAGTGGGCCAGAGGTCCTGCCTGGTCTTCCGCGCCAAGCAATAAAACCCCGCTTGCGCTGGTTACCAACAGGCTCACCATCAACAGGATCACCATGGCGCCGCCGGCCGGATTATGGCCGAGATAACGCTTTGCTCTGAGATGCAGGGTGTCTTTCAGGAACTGGATGACGTTGGCGGGGGAGTAAACGAAATCCGAAAATCGGGCATAGTGCGTACCGATAACGCCCCAGACAAAACGGATTCCGAGCAACGCGAGTATCAGGTAACCGGCCCAGATATGGACAACCAGAAGCTCCTCCCCGGTAATGTAAGCGATGAAAAAAGCGCTGGCTAACGACCAGTGGAAGAACCTTACAAGTGGATCCCAGACCCTGATTTGAGATGAATCAGTCATGATTTTCAGACCTCCCGTTTTCAACTGAACTTTAAGGTATCAGGGGAAGATGAAATCAAGCTGAAAATTATGGGTGAACGAAGAAACGGGTTTTGATCTCAACCCCATGCGTTTGTTTTTCAGGGAGTATATTTTTTGTATTTTTCTCTCGAATGTAGGGGCTCAAGCCTGATGCTGCTGCGTCGTGATCAGGAGATTGAAAATGGAATTATTCGCAAGATCGTTCAATGTGGACGATAACAGCACCTATCCTTACACCTACCAGGCCGTCGTCAATATTCTCGATGAGGATGATTCAATACAGGTGTCCTATTTCGCCGATACCATCTGCGGTTTGGTAGCTGTTCTTATAAAACGCCGTGAAGATCCGGGCCGGACAAAAATCTTCGAAATCTACCGGGGCAGGAAACGCCTGTCCCCAGTCGGTGCTACCTGGGGGATGACGGTTGCTGGCTTTCCCGCCGGGAATTGTGTCATCCAATGAGCAGCCGCTACGGAGAACCAGGCAAGGAGGGTGGCTGTCCGTTTCATGGCAGGAGTCACAATGTGATCTGAGCCTGAGCCACCGGACAAAAGGAGATCGTCCATGCTCGTGCATCACCCGATGCCCCGGCGAATCCATCAACTATCCGGGAACACACTGAGTACTCTAATGTAATCAATGCCATCAACGTTTTCCTGGCTCGCATCAAACAATATCCGATTAACAGCGAACTTCTTAGTAAGTGTCTGTATTCATGCATTAATATGTAATTCGCCATCGACAGCTTCGGCAAGCAGGTGATCGAGGTGCAGGGCGTTACTGGAGTGAGGGATGGCATCAGTGCTCCAGATATGACTGACACCCGCCCGGCGCAGCCGCTCCTGCGCGTCACCCACGAACAAGCCATGGGTGACCAGTACCGAGATGCTGGCGGGTTCAAAACGTGTCAGACCCAGCGTTGCTTCTTCGAGTGTGTGACCGGTACTGGCAACGTCATCAACCAGCACGATGTGCCGGTTTCGGTAAGTTGCCTTTGGCAGACTGACACGCACCTGATGATCACCGAAACGTTCCTTGCGTGCGATGCAGTAATCCAGGTCTCTGTCACGGGCAATTGCCGCGACCCATTGTTCGGACTCCTCGTCCGGCCCTACCAGGAGGGGGTTATCCATCTGTTTCCTCAGAAACGCTGACATGACCGGGGTGGCGGTCAGGTTGATTGCGGGGTTGACGGGAACCGCATCTTTCAGTTGGTGTACCCGGTGCAGGTGAGAGTCCACGGTAATCAGTGCGTCGATCCATTGGGACAGCAGGGTGCCGACGATACGCTGGCTAACTGCCTCACCGGGGTGAAAGGCCTTGTCCTGACGCATATAGCAAAGGTAAGGGGCAACCAGTGTAATGCGTTTTGCGCCCAGCTCCCGGGCGGTTGCCGCTGCCAGCACAACTTCCACCAGTCTGCTGTTGGGGTGGTCCAGCGTCCGGCAGAGAACGATATGCCCGGGGAGCGGTTCGGGCAGCCGCAAACGGGTTTCGCCATCCGGGAAATGATGGATCAGTGTATCCGCATAGTGAATGCCTGCTGCCCTGGCCAGACGTTGTGCCGGTTCCCGGTAATCGGGGAAGCCAATTAACAGGCAACTATCGTTTAGTGGTGAAGACAATTCGTCCTCCTTATTCCCGGGTTGGCTCGGCAGCGCCAATCCGGTAGCCGCTTTCCTTCGCTGCCGCTTCGCCTGCGAAGCGGAAATCCGCGGCAAACGCGGCATGAATGGTATACAGGGGTTCGCCTTGTTTGACCTGCTCACCGAGCTTGCGATGCAGGTCGATACCGGCGCCCGGGTCCATGGGCGCACCGGCCAGGCGTGCGATGTGTGCCATTTGCAGGTTATCGATGGCGGTGATCGTCCCGGATGCACTGGCCAGCACATGCTGTTGCAAGTTGCCTGGCACGGGTGTCTCAGGGTTATCTCCCTGTGCCTTGATGATGGCATCCATCTTGGCCAGTGCGCGGCCGGAGTCCAGAATGTCGCGGGCAATCACATAGCCCTGTCCACCACGTATATCGGGATCGAACTCCAGGATTCTTCCGGCCAGTTGCAGTGCCTTCTCACGCAGGTCAGCAGGCGCATCAGGATGGTTGTTCAGGATCTGCATGACATCCCGTGCCTCCAGGACAGGACCGATACCCCGGCCGATCGGTTGGCGGCCATCGGTGATGATGACTTCGAGCTGCAATCCCGAGTGATCCCCTGTGTATTCAAACAGCTTGCGCAAGCGCAGGGCGGCAGACCGGCTGCGAATCTTTGCCGTCGGGCCGACCGGAATGTCAATAAGCAGGTGAGTGGAGCCGGCGGCAATCTTTTTTGCCAGAATGGAAGCCACCATCTGACCGGGTGAATCCAGGGACAAGGGCCGTTCGACCGAAATCAGGATGTCATCCACCGGGGCAAGCCGGGCCTTACCACCCCAGGCAAGGCAGGCGCGTTCCCGACGCACGATTTTATGAAGCTGATCCGGTGATAATTCCACATGCGCCAGCACCCCCATGGTATCGGCAGTACCTGCCGGCGAGGTTATAGCGCGGCTTGAGGTCTTGGGGATGAGCATGCCATGCGCGGCAACGATAGGCACGATCAACATGCTGGTGCGGTTGCCCGGGATGCCGCCAATGCAATGCTTGTCGACAACCAGTGGTTCACTCCAGTCCAGGTGCTTGCCGGTCTCGACCATGGCGCGGGTCAGATACAATACCTCATCCCGTTCCATGCCGGTTTCGGCACAACTCACCAGAAATGCCGCGATTTCAATTTTTGAATAGCGGTTGCCTTTGATATCCCGGACGATCCCCCGGTATTCATTAAGCATCAGCCGTTCACCCGCGATCTTACTGTGAACCGCCTTCAGTGAGACCGGGGGGCGGGCATGCTCCACCCGCACATCGGTTCCATCAGACAGATTCAGTTGCGTGTAGGCCTGTTCACTGAGTCCCAGTTCATTCGGGGCCAGGATGTTTTCGTCATCCACCACGTTAAGGACGGCAATCACAGGTGCTCCGGCGACAGCCTTGTGTATCTCGATTTTGCTTAGGGCCTGAAAGCCTTCACTGCGATAGACCGGGCAGTCACGATGCAAGTAGGCGACGTTCTCCCGGTAGGTATCAATACTGATCTTGCGAAGTTTTAGCGTTTCCATATGCTTAGTTTATAGGCAAGTGTCAGCGATTGCTTCGCACATATTCCGGGTCTTGCCCAACACAAAGATCATTGCCCGAGATTTTGCTTGAAGCGAGCGATTTCTCTGTTTGGCCCGATGACAACCAGAATATCGTTTTCTTTGCGCCGGTGAAGATGGCCGTATGGTAAAAATATTGGAATGAATCATATGATATTGTTATCAAACGATATTACGGATAATCAATTCGTGCAATGACCAGCGTCAATCAACCCTTCCGTCTCCTCGTTATTGCCCTGGCCGGCTTGCTTAATCTCCATCAACAGGCGGTCATCGGCCATCTCAGTGCACACGGTGTTGCTTACTTCACCCGAAGTCAGTGGGTGGCTCCGCCGGCCGAGATGCTGGGGCCACTGATCGTCGATTCACTGGAGGCGACCGGGCGCTTTAACACGGTCGTGCAGCCGGGTACACCGGTTGCGGCAGAACTGCGACTCGATCTTGAACTCGCCGAACTCTATCAGGACTTTTCGAGCCAGCCAGGCACTGGCACTGGCTGGTCTATGACGTGCGCATAGAGCGTATCAGCCTGATAGTCAACTATCGCAACGGTTTTGCTGCTGAAATCAAGGCGAAGGGTATGCAGGGCCTGATCGATGCGCTGAAACAGAGCAACCGGCGACAGCTGCTAAAAACAGCTGGTAACGCACAACCCACCCAGGTGGACACCTGTTAAAAAGGGAAGCGTCGCGATGGTTTCGGGCGCATAAAGTTATCCATGCTGGCGTTAAACGGAGGGAACCGTCATTGGTCGATGTCAGTCATATTAGTGAAGGGGGTGTATTCGTACCGACGAAGGTGGGCTATGTCCAATTTTGAACAAGCGCGTTTATCACGGCATCTCTGGAGCAGTATGGCCCCTGGCATTGCTGCTCCTGACTGCTCCCTTGCCGACCGCTGTAGCGACTGTCCATGCCGACGCGCATCTTCCATCACTTTCGCCGGCCATCCAGGGCCTGTTACAGGGCGATGATGCCTCCCTGCGGCTTTGCGGTGTGCAGTCTGATGAGCTGCACGACTTTTATGCTGAGCGGGGTTTCGCACCCGTGTGGTATGCCGAAGGCCGTCTGTCGCCTGATGCACTGCGGCTGCGCGCGCGGGTGGAGGCCGCCGCCGAACACGGTCTGAATCCGGCGGATTTATAACCTGGCCTATCTACAGGCGCGCTGGGAGAGCGCTCTTGCTGGCGATCAGGCGTTTCTCGACCTGTTGCTCACCGATGCTTTCCTCCAGTACGCCGGACATCTTGGCAGTGGCCGTTATGATCCTGGCCTCCTTGATCCCAATTGGCACATCGAACGCCCGCGGGCTCGCTGATGACGGTATCGTCGGCCCGGACACGCTGGCTGCGCTGAACGTGTCACTTGATCAGCGTATCGAACAGATCGAGCTCAACCTGGAGCGCTGGCGCTGGCTGCCCCGGGACCTCGGTGAACGCTATCTGATGGTCAACATGGCCGGCTTCACCCTAGAGGCGATGGAAGGGAATGAGACCGCGCTGCAGATACGCGTCATCATCGGCAAACCCTACCGCTCAACCCCCGGCTTTCCATGAGGACATGTCTTACCTGGTTTTCAATCCCTACTGGCATGTGCCGCCCGGCATCGCCCGCAAGGATCTCCTGCCGCGACAGCAGGCCGATGAACACTATCTGCAACGACACAACATCCGGGTGTTCAACGACTGGAGCGCCACGGCCCGGGAACTGGACCCGGCCGCCATCGACTGGCACGAGCTGCAGCGTTCTGGACGGGGGTTGAACGATCTCGACGCGATAAGGATGAGCCGATTCGAGAACCATGTAGTCATTCAATGATACCCTCGATACCGCCTTTGTGGTGCCCGTAGTGACCATAGCTTGCCAGCGTAAGATCAGGTGAGGCGGTCTGGGTAATTACTATCGTTAACACGACTTTTTTCGTAAGGCCACGGATCTTTTCGTTAGGAGGGGAGCTGATGATCAAGCATTTTGACAATCTTATCCGGGATCTGTTGTTTTGCCTGATGGATGGTGGGTTGCTGGGAAAGTACGCCAGATAAACACACCCCTGGGACCCGTCCACGTAATTCTGTAGACGTGACTAGTGTCCTATGACTCTCGGCCCGTCACATGCCATTGTGAACGCCTTGATCTGCTCAAATGGAAGATGATCACCTTCATCCTTGCCATAATGTGCGACCTGAATGATGCCCTGATTATTGACAAGGAAATCAGCAGGCATGGTTGTCATGCTGCCCTTGATGATCAGTGGCACATAACCCTTCACAAACACTCCGTACAGCAGGCGTGGCATACGTATAACCATTCCCTTGAGGACACCAATGACGGAGTGCTTGATGCCATAGAGCTTGTAATAACGATTGTCTGCGTCTGCCAAAATCGGGAAGGGGGCTTGATGCTTGCCGGCGTGGCGCTGAAGATTATCCAGAGGGGAATCGAATACCGCCACAATGGTGAAATATTTCGACAGTTCGTCAAAGCGTGTAACCAATTCGTGCATGCGAAGGTTGCAGAATGGGCACGATGCAAAACGGAAGAAAGAGAGCATGAAAGGCCTGCCTTTCAAACTGTCGAGGTCAAAGCTGTTGCCATCCAGTGCTGGCAGTGTGATTGGAATTACAGCGTCACCGGGTTCCCGTATCATAATTTACACCTCCGGAGGTGTGAATGGAATACGAAGCACATTAAGACATTTGCAGATGCTGCACCCTTCGGCACGGCAACCACTTTATGGAGTGGTTGCCGTGCCGGGATCGTTGGTTTGAATATCTCGTCTATCCTTTGTCGTGCCTGGCGGGCCTTGATTACAAAAATTATCAAGTGAGAGTAAAACCGGTATGAGTCGGGCACCGGTCCGTTGAATGGTTGCATGGGAAACCGCTTTGGATATTTATCAGGTATCATAGCTGTGTTCTGTCACGCGCACTTCATCTAGGCAAGGCCCGGGTGATTCGGCTGCGTTTTGTGGTACAGGTGCAGACAGAAAGTGGATGTGCCTTTACCTGGTTAGCGTATAAACACCCAATCAAAGGACGCAAGCACGATGGGCTTTCGTGCTAATCCCTGCACACAAGCCAGTAGCCCACTAATACAACATGTCGCATATCTGTAGACAAGCATCGAATAGGATAATTCCCGTATCGTGTTGAACGATCGTCATTTGAAACGAATCTTTACCAGCTATTTTTATTATTGTTATCGCTGGCGCACGCACCTGTCACTGGAAATGGTTAGTCCTGAGTCGCGATCGGTGCAGGCACCTGCCCTTGGAAGGGTAGTGAAATTCCCACAAGTCGGTGGCCTAGATCATCATTACGAACGGTTCGCGGCGTGCGGGCACGCGGTGAACTGGCAAACCAATGTACTCATTAGTAGATGCCGCCTGACCCAGGCGGAAGAGGGGACGGTGACAAAGGTGGATGTATCCCGGATGTCACCGTCCCTTGCTGTGGAATCAGAGCTTACAGATTATCGCGCCCTGGCCCAAGGAGCGGGCAGAGGAAGTAATGATCATCCGCGTCCATCATTCCATCTTCATTCAGATCCACCCACCAGCGGCCACCGAGATGCCCTGGCGTACCCGGCCCGAATTCTGTCGACAGTCCGTTCTCGCCCGGTATTAACTGCTGGAATCTGCCTTTCATTGGCAGCGGGTCGGCAACGACAATCGAGTCGAAATACAGGCCCTGTGAAGTCACAAAAATGACGGGGCCGGTGCCACGCCCTGTGGTACGTTCTTTTGCGAAGGAAGTGGTCGTCGCCATCAAAACGGCACCCATGAGGCATACGGCACCCAGTGTTGTTAATGTTTTCATTGCTGAACTCTCCATTATGTTTTCCGTTAACGGGAGTCCATTATCACGAGGCACCATCACGTGGCAGTCCCGTAAATATCACGAATTGATAACAATGACAGGCGCAGGTTTGTGGCGCCCCTTACACCGGAATCCGAAATGAAAAGGTTGTACCCCTTTCGAGTTCACTGCTGACATTGATTACGCTGTCATGCAGTTCTAGAATTCGCTTGACAATGGCAAGGCCAAGACCGGCGCTGTTGCCTGCGGAGCGATTCTTGTCCTGCTGATAGAAACGTTCGAAAATCCGCGGAACATCTTCCGCAGGGATGCCGCACCCGGTATCCGTCACCCGCACAACAACACTCCCTGAATCCACATCGACACCAATATTGATACTTCCACCGGCAGGCGTGTGCCGCAGTCCGTTTTCCAGCAGGTTTTCCAGTACCCGTTGCATCATTGCGATATCACCATGTACCAGCGAGGCTTCCGGATTCAGGCTGATATTCAGTTGTACCGACTTTGCTCTGGCACGCAGCTGGAATTTCTGGGTAACATCCTGCACCAGTTCGCACATCGAGAAGGGCTCGGAATAGACCACCGACTCGCAGGAATCCAGCCGCGCCAGTTCAAACAATTCCTCCACCATCAGACCCAGCCGCTGGCTGTGACTGAGTGCCGTTTGTAAATATTGCTGCTGTTCGTCGATGGATAGTTCTGCATGCTTGAGTTGCAATGTTTCGAGATAGCCGCGCATGGTTGTCAACGGGGTGCGCAGATCATGCGAGATGTTTGCCACCATCTCACGGCGTACGCCATCCATCCTCATGAGTTCATTGATCTGTGACGTGATCTTGTCAGCCATGGCATTGAACTGCTGACCAAGGAGATCGATTTCATCACTGGTGTTGCCCGCATAGCGGATGACCAGATTTCCATCACCTTCTTCTCCGGCATACCGGCGCATGATATTTCCAAGCACCCGCAAGCGGCGCGTCTGCAGGGCGAAGACCACCAGGCCAGCCGTTAATGCGGCCGCCAGTGCGACCAGCAACACCAGCAGCGCAGAATTCAGGATATAGCTGTCGCCGAGCATTTGTACAACATGGTCATATTGCTCACCACCCAGTACGATATACAAATAGCCCTGCAAGCCGTCATGGTCAGCTATGCGGGCCGCAGAAAATACTTTCCGGCCTTCGGGATTGCGTGGGTCATCGCCCTTCAGCGGGAACCTGGCGTTGCCATCGAGAAATTCCCGGACCGGCTCCAGCGCAACCTGCGTGCGCCTGACCTTCCCTGCAGGCGCCGAATAGCCAAGCACCGCTCCATGCTCGTCGAGCAGGTATAACTCGATACTGGGATTGATCACCATCAACTGGTGAAACAGGAGGTCCAGGGCCGGGTGATTGATTTTTCGGTCCTGGATCAGTGGTTGTTCGGCGACAATATGCGCAGCCAGTTCGCGGTTAAGCTTCTGTGCCACTTCCTGCTGGTACAGGGTACTCGAATGTCCAATGACCTGGATCAGGATAATGCCAACCATGCACAGCAAAATGAACAGTGTCAGCGCCAGCCGGCTGTACAAGGTCCTGAACATCATGCGGCACCCTGTCTGGGTTCATTTCTGGAG
>Ga0316190_10001662_pt1 | contig 16165 bp, 10 predicted proteins | sample Eddworburrow2_MG_FD_204929 | JGI IMG/M metagenome (GOLD analysis project Ga0316190, IMG submission 204929) | Coastal sediment microbial communities from Maine, United States - Eddy worm burrow 2 | ecosystem: Environmental > Aquatic > Marine > Coastal > Sediment | place: USA: Maine | collected... | reverse complement strand
GCACAAAACCATGAGCAATATCTCTTGCCAACCAACCATGCGAGTATTGGCACAACAAAAAAAACGTAAATCAAGCCACCAACCGATGTAAAACCATTATAAACATAGACATAAGCGTCTTTATTAACGGCATAGTAGGGATCATTAAAAAATTCCCTACCCTCTTGCAAGGCTGGGATAATGAATGGGATAAGATAAAATATGACCAATTGACTCAGAAAAATGGAGCTAAACTTAGCTCGTTGATATGTCGATATCGGTTTAACCACACCTGCTCTATATGGGTTTATGCCACGGATTATTACCATCAAAGAGAAATAACAGACAATGGCAGTATAAATGGTAGCATACCAAAACGACGTGCTTTTACCAAAAAAGTAAAAAGTGTCGCGGACTTGCTCAACGGGAACAAATAAAGTAGGAAATTTGTAAACCAGATAGAGGACGATGATGACTGGAAAAAATAGCCATAAAAAAATCTTTTCTTTATCGCCTCGTTTAAGTTCTTTCGACATTTAATAAACCTCAATATTTAATAAACCTCAATTAGTTTTAGTACCAGAAAAAAAATTTCCCACTTTATTAAGGAACTTCGCATCGCTTGCTTATCGGCTTAACCGAGAAATACGAAACCCCACATAGTTGAGGCGGCTGCCGGACGAATACCCGTAACGGAACGCTGTCCGCACAGTTCCCGGGTCGTTGAACCACGCACCGCCACGAATCACACGAAGATTATTATTACCGCCCCATTTCCATACCTGATCGCTACTGGGTGCTCCTTTATAATTGGGATGCCAAGAATCTGCTACCCATTCCCCAACATTGCCCACGGTATCGTATAAGCCAAATGCATTAGCAGCAAAGGAACCAACAGGTACAGTACTTTTATCATTCCATTGACTACCACAGCCATCGCAATTCGCTTGATTTTTACCAACAGAATTTCCCCACCAATACTCAGTCTTCGTACCAGCACGCGCTGCATATTCCCATTGTGCTTCAGTCGGCAAGCGATAATTTTTACCCGTTTGTTGGCTTAACCATTTCGCGTAAGCGGTGGCATCCCTCCAATAGATATTTATTACTGGGTGGTTGCCGCGCCCCCAACCGTTATCGGACGGCTTTTTTCTACCCGTTACCTTTGCAAACTTATCATATTCCGCAAAAGTGATTTCATAACGTCCTATCGCAAAACTTTTGATAGAGACTTTATGCACAGGTTTTTCATCCTTATAGCCATTGTTTTGAATATCGCCCATACGAAACTGCCCGGCAAAAATCCACACCATCTCGGGTCCAAAAGTGTTGTCTTTTAAGCGATCACAAAATATCATTTTATCACGATCGACTTCGGCAGCAAGACATTTATGTTGATGGGTTAATTCAGCCAATTCATCTTGCTGCGCTTGGATGATCGTTTTCTGTGTTTCAACCCTCTTTTGCAATTGTGCCACACATTCTCTTATTGTGCCACATTTCTCGTTGGCGGTGGAGAAAGTGGGCATCAGAGACGCTACAAATAATGCCGTTATTATAAAAGGCATCATGGCGATGAAAGTTTGTCGTTTTATTGTAACCATAAATAACACCTCTACCCTTTAGTACAACGGATTAGGGGAATAAATAGATTGATCAATCAGTAACTACTATAAAAAAATTGTAACTACTCAGGGCAACCATAAAGGATTGCCCCTACAACAATATTCTTATACCTCGTTCCGAAAATATTTATATGTAGGGGCAATCCCTTGTGGTTGCCCTGAGCCCTGAGTAGTTACAAAAAATTAAATATTATCAGTCGCTGAGAATTTATCTAAATCTTTTTGTTCAATTTTAGATATAGTTTTGAAATATTTTGGCAAAAAAATACACATAACTCTTTGATTTAAAATGAAATAAATTTTAAGAGATTTATCTGAAATACTATAGACACCTAATGAAAAAACCAATTATTTCCAATTTTGACCGATTTTTCATCTTAAATTTCCAAACGTGTATAGACTAATATACCTTTCATATTTCTACTTTAACAGAATACATAAAAAAAAATCATATTGTCAAGCATCAAGGCTAAAATTATTTTCACCTTGATAATCAAGTTTTTTTGTAAACTATTGATTTAAAAAGAAATATTTTTATCTATTCTCACATCTTGCACCAACTGCTCTTAATATCATATTTTATTCGTTTTAAAATGAATGAACCGTGTCAAGCTACGCTTTGGCTAACCAGAGCTACTTGGCTAACAAATTTGTGGGCTGTGGGAATAAGAAAATAAGGTGCAAATAAGGTACGCTCCCCGCACCCTTCGCTATCTGAAACCGGATTTAGTGGTAAAAGTTCGTGGTTCAATATGGTATTTGGAAACCACTTAATTAATTTGTGTCATAAAAAAAGGCTGAAGTCAGCAATGACTACTGACGACAGCCTTGATAATCTTTGAAAGCGCGTGTTTTTTTAGAGGAATGGTGGGTTGAGCGTTCCGCTACTTCGTTGCGCTCTCGCTCTACCCACCCTACAATTTATTTAACTATGCTACGCTCGCTAATAATTGATTAAGTGCTTGTTCAATTTTCTTGATGTTGGCATTGGAACTGTGTAACATCAAACCTAAACCTTGAGGTGTCCCACTGATAAATGCCACAACGATAGGTTTTCCATGTATTTCTAAGAAATACAAGACCAAAATGCCGTCCGACAGTTGAAAAATCCCGTATTGCAATTTTCCCCGTTTGGAGTTTTCACCAAACGTTTTTAATGTCTCTGCCATTTGGTGGCTTCCACTCAGAGAACCAGCGATAGCATCATGATTCACAAAAATCTCGTCTCCGTGTCGCTTCTTGTCATGTTTCATATTATGATAAAGAGAGAGCGCATTCTCCGGATCGAAAACAATAACGCCATCTATTTCGTTCGGTTTTAAAATGATTTCATTAAGCAAGTCTTGAAAATATTGATAGTCCATTTTATATTATCCTATTTTGTTAGATTCAATTATATCAATTGGTAATTGTTCTTTGATACGAGTAACAACCTTTTTACTTTCTTCGATAAACCTTCCGATTACATTGTTAGTCGATATAATACCAGCCATCATAAATACCTCTTCATTTTTATTGCCACCCTCTTCATAAACTTTAGCATCTGGTATTAAATATATACTCAAAATAGAAGTAGCAAATTGAAAAAATGCACCTTCAAACTCTCTATCATTTTGCTCATCCTTTATTCTTTCAACAATTTCTCTCAAGCCTAGAATAGAGATTTTATCTGTTTGGTTTTCTTTTGAACCGAACAGACTGTTTGCTATTATTGATTTTTGTATAGCATCAACACCATTTTTTGTACCCAGATAGACTTTTTTTCCTTGAGATTCATAGAGAAAAATACCATCCAGCGTTGTTGTTTCCTGAACAAGTTCTATTAAAAAGGCCTCTACAATTCTTTGAGTTTGATTAATTTCTTGAATAAGCTTATTTTGAATTTCAATAATCTTTTCTGTCGTTCCTATTCTTTGGAAAGCTTCTAACGCTTTTTCCAGATTACCAATTCGATAAGCATTCTCCCCACGTTGTTGCCAAATCGTCTGCCACTTTTGTTTAACATCAGCATGTTCAGGGTCGATCTTTAAAGTTTCTTCATAGTAGTGCAATTGCGTATCTTCATCTTGACTGGCAATCAGTCCTTCTAAGGCCTGATTTAACAGAGGACGTGCAAACTGTGGACGTAATAAAGAAAAAGCTTTTGCTGTTTTCCACGCTTTTTCCCAATTTTTTAGGTCAAGATAAGTTTCGGTGAGTAAATCATTCGCACCGATATGATTAGGGTTTAATTTTAGAGCTTTTTCCAAGTTGTCAATGGCTGGTTCCAATTGACTATTAGACCACAAATTTTGACTGGCCTTATAAAAATTATCTGCCCTAGTTTCACTACTGTCCAATTCTTGTTGAACTTTTGGTAATTGCCTGTTTTCAGCAATCCAACGACGAAATAATTCAACGCGAAAACGAAATTTATTTTCTGCAACTGATTCTATGACATCCCAATCTTTTAAAATATTAGTGGTCTTTTGTCGTTCATTTGTTCTTATCCTCAATCCATTGTCTTTTAAGAGTTTCTCCAATGCTTGCGTGGTAATGGCCTTGTTTCCTGTACTGGCTAGTATGGAAGTCACTAATTTTTCGGTAGCTGGTAAGCCATCCCATAGCCACTGAAACGCATTTTCACCAGTTTCTAAGGCTTTAGTTAAATTCGCTTTTACATCTGTTACCCTGACTTTCGGTTTACTATGTCGCTTGGTTTCATAAAGGTGATTCCAAATACAATAACACAATATTTGCGTAATGAAGGGATGACCGCCCGTTTGTGTCCAGGCTGTTTTTATTGCTCCTTCATCCCACTTGAGTGTTTTATTGTTTTCTGAATCAGACAATTTAATTAACAGAAGTGTAGCGTCCTCACCAAGGAGGGACACTTTTTTGCTGGGGATGGCTTTCAATAAAGACATGGCTTTTTGATTCAAATCTTCCACTTTACGCCCAAGGGTAAATACAAAGTTCAACTTTGCTTTATCAACCTTAGAAAGGATGTCCCGCCAGTAAGGAAAAAAAGTTTCACTTGCTTGCCGTTCCTCAAGTTCATTACCCGCGAAAGCCTCAAATTCATCAAACAAAATAACCAATTTTTTAGGTGATTGCCAATGATATAATATCTCTTCCAACGTAAGCTTGGATTGACTATTTAACTTGTCAGAAATTTTATCAGCTAATTCTTGATTCACTTGCTCTAATGGAAGTTTACCTTTATCCTGCAAATCAAAAAAAATAGGCAAATAACCGGCTTCTGCCAATTTTGCATCTAATTCCTTTAATATGGAAGTTTTACCGATACGGCGTTGTCCGTATAACACGATGGCATTTTGTTGCGGATGTTGCAATACATCACACACGTCTTGCAAAACATCTTCGCGTCCGACAAACGCTGAACTATTACCAACCGCATTGCCAATCACATAAGGGTTGAGAGCTTCTTCAGGGTTGTTCATCACATTGAATGGCCACATTTTATTTAGATTCTTTGGAACAAAGTTTTGATATATCTTGCTCTTTTAACAATTCAACAAACACGGGGGAAAGCACTTGCCATTGATCATTTTCAGGTTTAATTAAACCTGTCTTTTCCAGTTCTTCAAGCTCTTTTGTATAATCACCCGGGTTGCAGAACGTCCCTTGTGATATCTGCACAAAAACCTGACACATTTTAGACGACAAAATGGGCAACATGTCGTCTAGCAGTGCTTTACATTGTTGATTAAAGTATCGTTTAGTCACTTCAATGGGATTTGTTTCTTGAGTTTCGTAGGCTTCTGTTAAGCGATTAATGGCTATTCTCAGTAAATAGGGGTGTCGCCCCACCTCATTTTTTATAAACGGTTGTGCTTCCCTAGAAAGCTTTAGTTTCTTCAGTACACTATTTCTGTCAGATTCTGATAATGCCCCCAGTGTGATTTCGCCCACATCCATGAAATTAAAAAAAGGAGAAGTGGCAAAGGAATCCAATTTTTGGATAATTTCTTCATGTAATTTCCTGAGCGATTCATGGGCGGTAATCACTAAACATAAAGGACTAGGATGCATAGAACTAGACAGTGAACGTAATTTTCCTAAGAAAATGGCTTGATTTAAATTGGGTTTGTGTACAATGTTGTGGAACCTATCCAAGAGTAATATCAAACGTAATTGGGCTTGGTTGACTTGCTCAAACAATTTATCTAAACCCCCATCATGAGATATTTTTTCCTGTAAAGGTTCCTGTACCTTTCTCCAAAATTGCTCCGGTGTACAATCTGGTTCTAAAGCAGAAATATCTACATAGGAAAAAATAAAATTGTCCGCCTCACGCCCATAAAGATTTTTGTCACGCAGACTGGTTAAAAGTTCAGTTCTCTCTTTACCAAAAATGCCAATAATCACACCTGATTGCCCCGTCCTAATTTTATTGACAAGTCGTCTTGTTTCTTTTTCTCTTCCTAAAAGTGATATACCGAAGATTTTTCTAGTCATTGCAGGGTAAGTTGCCCAAATAAAAAGCCCTGTCAAAATTGCCATGAGGGGGAAAAAAAACTGCATTAAATAGCCATAAAACTTGTCGTAATCAAATTCCATTGGGTTTACCTCATGTTTTATATTTAATCTGAGAGAAATCGGGTAATAACTGCATAAATTAAAGTACAGATAAGCAATACTATATTCATAGTAAAAATAAATTCAATTTCGCCTGACTGTTGTAGTAGTATTGTTTTGTCTTGCACTAATTCGCCTGAGTGCAGTAGTGGTAGTATTGTCTTGCCTTGCACTAAAAATATTGTACAGGAGGAAATTATGAATATGGGAAATAATCCGACAAATGCTTTTCTAAAAATTTTTATAAAAACAGCATCTTTCAGATAATCTGCTCCAAAAACAAAATTATCTATAAAAACTGACGCTGTAACAGCCATCAAAAATAATAAAAGATTTCCACTTAAAATAATATCTTGGAATGAAAAAACCTCATGATTCATCATATAAATCAAAATAATGTGGAAAATAAAACCTGCCACAAATGTTAAGACAAACCATAAAAAATGCGAAAAAATTCTTGATAAAATATCCAAAAACTGCTTTAACCGCAATATGAAAATATCTTTCAGTTCTGACAAAGCCAACATTTTTATGCACCTCTTTGGTTGTGATTCTTCTGATACTAACTTTTTGTGTTGAAATCCGAAATAGCGGCGATATGGACGGTTTCAGAAAAATCGTTGTCAGGTATTCTGAGGGGGCATTTAGTTGTTGATACGCCCAACATATCGTCTGTTATTTTTCGTTAGGACCTTCTTGAACCCTCTGTTCTACGGTTAAACCCCGTTTCAACATAAAAAGTTAGTATCAGTGATTCTTAACTTTCGTTTGAATGCCTACTATACTACTGAGTAGTCAGGTAGGGTGAGCAAACATAACCTCAACTTTGTTAAATAAGACAATTGTTTGCCCACCTGCTCTGCTGGGAAAAATGTTAGGGTTGCACAAAAATTAAAGAATTGCTAAAAATAATGCTATCAAAAAATAAAGCCTAAATAATAACACAAAAAGGTCAAATGTGACCGACAGAAAGACTCCATGATCACGCACATTGTGTTATATCATTGAATATAATGTTATAACTCATTGATAATAAATAGATTAATTTTTTAACCCATTTTTCAATGAATTAGATTTTCAAAAAACAAATAGAGTGAGAAATTGATTATAATAATAGAATAGAGCATTAAAAATATTTTTGCCGTTTCTCAAGCCCACCTCGCTGCACGAAGTATTCTTCCAAAAATTCAATTTCTAGTATCCCGCAATAATCTGTTGTTAACTCCTCATGTTTTATCCATCCTATATAGTATTGTTTTTTTAGCTGTCCATTTAAATAAGCAATATTGGTGCAAATTTTAAACGCCTTTCATTTCAATCGGTTAAAATTTCCAGTCATTATCAATTCATTATAAAATTTTATTATTATTTAATTTCAATAACTTACAATGATGCGAAATTCACTATAAATTGCGCATAAAATATTAATACGCTCATCTTAAAAACCGTTGACGGAATTAAAAAGCAAGAACGACAAGGATTGCACTATAATAAAGGATTATATCGAAACAATATCAAGGGCGACATCTATGAGAGTAGGAGTACAAACTTTAGTTTGTGCTTATGCCAAGCTAAAGCTTGGATTCCATCACAAGAAAATTGACAACAAGATATCATTGAATTTTTTTTATCCCTTATTAAATATAATCCTTACAGTTTTTACCTTCGCAATTTTCTTTATTTTTTAGGAGTGCATCGTATGAAATCACTATCGTTATTCACAATTCTCTTATTTATCATAAGCTTACCAATAAACGCTCAAATCACCCTTGATGGTACCCTTGGAGCCGGCGGTACATTATCTGGTTCTGACTATCTCATCGGAGCCGATTTAGGGCAACAACAGGGCGGCAATCTTTTCCATAGTTTCCAAGACTTCAACTTGCAAAGCCATGAAAGCGCGACTTTTTCTGGTTCAAATAACGTTAGCAATATCATCAGTCGTGTTACGGGTGGTCATTCCTCAAATATTGATGGGCTAATTCGCTCAACCATTCCTAATGCGGATATGTATTTCCTGAACCCATACGGAATTATGTTTGGACCCAATGCCCAGTTGGACGTGCAAGGCAGTTTTCATGCCAGCACTGCCGACTATTTGCATTTGAGAGACGGAGGACGTTTTGATGCGCGTCATCCAAATGAGAGTTTGTTGACGGTTGCACCTATTGAGGCGTTTGGTTTTTTGACAGACACACCCGCCCCTATCACCGTCCAAAGCGCCAACTTGTCTGTACCATTTGCTAAGACTTTATCACTGATCGGGGGTGAGTTACTTATGGATGGTGATTTACCATTGGAACAAATACCCGATATGGTTAAAGGCAGATTTACCTTAACACTTTTCGCAGAAAGGGGACGAATTAACTTGATCAGTACTGCTTCTCCAACTGACATTATCTTCACCCCATCTGGGTTTATTCAGAACACTAAACTCGGTGGCAAAATAACGGCTAATAACACTTGGATAGGTACCACTGGTATTGGGGGTGGAGATATTTTTATTCGGGGAGGAGACTTGCTATTAAATAATAGTGAGTTGGAAAGTGATTCTATAAACCAAGATAGTGGAATCATAGATATTCAGGTGGATAACTTAACCTTGCAAGCTTCTGAAATTTCCACAGATACTAATGGGGAGGGACAAGGCGGCAAAATCGCGCTAACAATTGCTGATACCTTAAGCCTTTTTGGCACTTCTATTATGGGTCCAAGCCTGATTATTTCCGGTTCCCAAGGACAACTTGATCATGCTGGCAACGGGGGACCTATTGAAATAGAAGCCCGTCAAATAACACTCAGAGAGGGTGCCAGAATCGCCAGTTTAAGTGAAGGGCATGGAAATAGTGGTTCGATTGTCATCAAAGCTTCTGATAGCTTGGCAATTTCAGGAAATCCTGACGGCAGTTTTCGTATCGTGCAGTCAAATAAGCCTAACACGACTGAAATCAGTGATGGTAATACTGATGTGAGTGGTTTATTCAGTTATTCGAGAAGTCTTGAAACCAATGCGGGTGATGCTGGCAGGATTTCAGTTCAAACCGCTCACCTCAAACTAACGGATCACAGTATCATTAATGCCTCTGCTAAAAATGCGGGGGGCGGTAATATTGGGATAACAACATCAGATTTGCTCTATTTACGAGAAGGCCGCATCACAACCAGCGTCAAAAGTGGTATAGGCGATGGTGGCAACATCACCATTGAAAATCCCCGTTTTGTCGTATTAAACCAAAGCCAAATCAGAGCCAATGCTGATAAAGGACGAGGCGGAAATATTCGCATTGCCCAGTCCGATCAATTTCTCTCTTCTTCCAATAGTTTGATTAGTGCCTCATCAAGATTAGGCATAGATGGCAAGATAGAAATTAACTCACCTGATATGAATTTGGACGAGTTTTTGGTCGTGTTACCCGCTAAATTTATAGATACGAGCAAATTACTTCAAGCACCTTGTAGCGCGCGACTGGCTGAAAATATAAGCCGCTTGCTTTTTTATTTTACCAAGTGAAGGCACATCTAATGGAACGGGTGATTTATTGCCGAGTGGCCCATTATTATCTCAAATCTAGCAGATAAAAACAACGAAGTCCATGGCAGAAAAATGAAAAATGGTGGGCTAGTTGCCCACCATCAGCTTGCTACACGTCACTCATGCTTAGTGGCACTTGCTTTCACATTCACCTCAAAACTCTTTTTGAAGTTTGTGTTAGCCTCTTTTTCCTTTTTATCGTCTTTGATAATATAAGACTCAATATCTTCAGCAACCTGTTTTCTAAGTACTTTGTACTTGTCAAACAACTTTGGTTTCACCTGATTTTTTATCTCTTTTTCCAAGTTATCTAACGCTTCTTCTATTTCTGTCCTTCTCTTATTCAATTCTCCAAACAATTTAAACGTCTTTGAAGAATCTTCTTCTGAATAAGCTATATCCAAACTTGAACTCAAATTTTTCACTTGGTTCAAATTAATACTAGGGGAAGAAGCTTTAGCCAATTTATAGATAGTTTCCTCATCTTTAATTTCTAAAATGACTAAAGTTAATAGATTTATCAAGGAATTAAACGACGCTACCATTTCATGGTAGTTATTTTTCCGAAAATGCTGAAATGTGGCTTTCAACAATTCATCTTCAAATACATTGAGTATTTCCTGAAGCGTTATTTTTTCAGGTTCTTGATCTTTAAATGTTTGCTGTGTGTTTTCAAGTGCTTCCTTCCAAAAGGGAAAATACATTGACGGTGAGAACTTTTTTTGGATAAAAATCGCCAGGAATTTCCCAAGAGCACCTATGACAGTAAACTTTCCTGTCAGAGAAGATTCAACTTTTTTAATCTGCTCAATAGAGTGATTAATTTTCTGTGTAAATATGGAATTTTGCCATCCAACGAGGATGCAAAAATACATGACATTAGTCTTTTTCAAATGTTCTGAAAAATCTGTCAGTGTCATATTTTTATTAGCCTCTGCCAATCTTCGATTCATTTCAGCCCTTATTTCGGAAGTGGCTAAAAAAATAGGAGAATTCAGATCGTCTTTAGCTAAGTAAGAGGCTAAGAATTGCGATTCATCTCTTAAATTTTTGAGAGAATTACGAATCCCATCCACAACCAATTTTTCTTGCTCACGGACTTCTTTCTTACGATTGCTTAAATAAGAAGCAACTCCAACCATAGCTGCCCCTAGCCTGTTAAATCTGTCAAAAAACGGCCAATAATTTTTCACCCTGATTTTGTCCCTAGTATTTTAAGTGCTTGATTATTAAGTAAAATAAATATAGAGCGGAACAAAAGTAGGGTGAAAAAATTGGCAAAATCATGACAGATTTAACAGGCTAAGCTGCCCCCGCCGTGGCAACGGTTGCAATCGGAGTAAAAATGTTTCCGAGAAATATAAAAACATTCATTTTGATTTTTGATAGCAAGAACTACAAGGATTATATAATATCTTCGCCATACGAAAGGTTTTTGAACCAGATTAAAGGATTAACAGGATTAATACATTAAAACTGACGCTCTTATAAATTAAATTTATTATCAATCAAGAACGATAAAATTCGTACATCAAGTGAAAAAATTATAGCAATAAAATCAAAGATTTATATTTTTAGTGTGTCAATTCTATACATGTCGTTAATAAAAATGACAATTGATAGAATCTCATATTGGTTTTTAATCCTGTAAATCTTTTAATCCGTTTAATCCTGTTCAAAAGTTTTTCCTTTGGCGAAGGTATTATATATAAGGAAAGATTTATAATCAAGTATTTTTCGTAACGACTCAGCCCTTAATATTTAGTACTTTGGCTCGGGGGAATGATCTTCTTTATGTGTGATGTGTCTATAGTTATGAGGCTCGTTTGGGGTTGCCTTTGTTTTCATGAGTGCCGCCTTTACACCAATCCGTTGATTCCCCTGATCCGTTGTACTAAATATTAAGGGCTGAGTAGTTACTATTTTTCAATAATTAACTGCCAAGGTGTCACTCAGTTTAAATTAAAATATTAATAAAAATCAATCAGTTACAATTATTTGCAAATGAAGTCGTCGTTTACTCTGTACTGAATTATCCCATTCTAATTCCAGTGCCGATTTCATCATTTACACTTTAATTTTAACACATCAAATTTAAAAATCTCATTTTTTTAATTTACAATACTATGTTCTGGAATTTAAAGTGCCGCTTTAATAAAGCACACAAATCTTCGCTTTGAATTCTGGATGACAAATATAACTCATTGAATATGAAAAGTATTTTTTTATTATCAAATCATGACAAACAAAATGAAACGTTTATACCAATATGCCTTATTGATGCGCTTACATCGCCCCATTGGAATTTTTCTTTTACTTTGGCCAACTCTTTGGGCTTTGTTCCTTTCTGGGCGTGGCTCTCCTGATGTGCTAGTAACGACAGTATTTGTATTAGGCGTTATCTTAATGCGTTCAGCAGGCTGTGTGATTAATGACTATGCTGATCGCCACATTGATCCGCATGTGCATCGGACCCGTGATCGCCCTCTAGCGGCGGGGCGCGTCAGTACACGCGAAGCATTAACTCTATTTATCATTTTATGTGTGGTAGCGTTTGGGCTAGTCTTATTAATGAACCGATTGACAATTGCCTTGTCCGTTGTAGGGGCCCTATTGGCAGTCAGTTATCCCTTTATGAAACGTTATACCCATTGGCCTCAAGTTTATTTAGGGGTAGCCTTTGGGTGGTCGATCCCAATGGCTTTTGCTGCCCAAACCAACAGTATTCCCCCAATAGTATGGTGGTTATTTATCACTAATGTGTTGTGGGCCGTTGCTTATGACACGATGTATGCCATGGTGGATCGTGAAGATGATTTAGTGATCGGCGTGAAATCCACTGCCATTTTATTTGGTCAGGCAGATAAAATGATTATTGCAGGTTTACAGATTGGCGTATTGCTGCTATTATTATGGATAGGGCAACATGAAAATTTGGGTATCCTATATTACATTGGGTTGCTGGTAGCGTCAGGATTAGCGATTTATCAACAATGGCTCATTAAAGATCGTAATCCGCAACAATGTTTTCAGGCTTTTTTAAATAATAACTGGTTTGGGGCGGCGATTTTTTCAGGCATCGCTGCCCATTACTATTGGGGATAACAAATGCGTTTACTTTCTATTTTTTGTTTAAGTATTTCTCTCATGCTGGTGCAAACCAGCTTATTGGCAACACCTCGAATTGTTAATGGCATACGGGCGAAAGCGGATGATTGGCCTTGGATGGTTGCAATTTTCTCAAAAGGTAAAGCCCCAGTTAATGGACAATTTTGTGGTGGGGCATTAATCCATCCGTCTTGGATACTGACAGCGGCACATTGTATGGATGGTGAAACAAAATCTAGTATAGACGTTTTATTGGGTGCAACGGATCTGATAGATCATGAGAAGGGGGATATTATTGGGATTAAACGAATTATTCAGCATCCTGATTATGATGGTCAGCCTCCGGCAAATCCGCCTTTCGATATGGCCTTGTTACAACTTGACAAAGCCGCCACACAACCACTGGTACGAATAGCAGACAGTTACATGGGTTTAACTCAGCCCGAAATTGAGGCGACAGTGATGGGATGGGGAGCGACAAGAGATAGTAGATCTGACCCTGCTTATTCCAATGACTTGCGGCAAACAACTGTCCCCATTGTTTCAAATGATAGGTGTAACGAACACAGTTCGTATAATGGCGATGTCAAAGACAGCATGTTTTGTGCTGGTTTTGCAGACGGTGGTACGGATGCGTGTATAGGAGATAGTGGGGGTCCTCTGGTTGTAGAAACGAGCAATGGCTGGCAACAAATAGGCATTACCAGTTGGGGAGAAGGATGCGCTTTACCCCACTATTATGGTGTTTATACCCGCCTCTCTTCCTTTCAGTCATTTATCACTGATACTATCTGCGAATCGGCGGATATTCCACCATCACCACACTTAGAAGTGACGATGGATGAAGAATCCGTCACCGCTTCTTGGAACAATGTTGCAGCAGAGGGCTATCAATTATATTATGCGCCTTATTCCGAACCGATTAGCGATGTCACCATGGACAATATTAAAAGCATAGATATTGGCAAACAGACTTTTTTAGGTATCAGTTTAAGTCAATTAAGAAGTTTGTTTTCTCATAATCTGTATGTTGCAGTACGCGCTTATAATGGCAACTGCTATAGTAACTATTCCAATCTTAGCAGGGTTATGGTATATAGCAATGATGAATGATGAATGATGAATAGTCGAGTTGAACCAGAAATTGAACCGAATCCAATCCATGGGCTGGACGGGGTTTGCAACCCCGTCCGCAACATTTTATTGAAACGGCGGCGACACCTCAACGTTCGGGAACAGGTTGCAAACCTATTCCCGCACCAAAAATTCGTTTATTTCGCTAATTCGTTGTACTTATACAACAGTGAAAATGATAACTAAAGAAAAAAAATGTACGCATTACTTCGTTCTTTATTATTCACTTTGCCACCTGAAACGGCGCACCATCTTACCTTAAAAAACCTCAATACATTTCACTCCCTCAAACTAACCAGACTATTGTTTGGCAAAATGCCATCAGTACCCCGCACTGTCATGGGTTTATATTTTCCTAATCCAGTGGGGCTTGCAGCCGGGTTTGATAAAAATGCAGAATTTATTAATAGCCTTGCCGCATTAGGGTTTGGGTTTATCGAAGTGGGTACTGTCACACCGCGCCCCCAAACGGGTAATCCGTCTCCGCGCCTCTTTCGTCTGCCAGCAGCACGCGCATTGATTAATCGGATGGGATTTAATAATTTGGGCGTTGATAAATTACTGGATAATATTCAAAAAGCGCGTTTTAGTGGCATATTGGGTATTAATATCGGTAAAAATTTTGATACGCCTTTGGAAAACGCGATAGAAGATTACTTGATAGGCTTGAGAAAAGTGTATGCTTATGCAGACTATGTGACGGTGAACATTTCCTCGCCCAATACGCCCGGGTTACGTTTATTGCAATTGGGAGATGAATTAAATAACTTATTGGATGCCCTTAAACAAACCCAACAAAAACTCGCAGAACAACATGATAAGTACGTGCCGCTCGTCATCAAAATCGCGCCCGATTTGAGCGAAGAAGAATTGACAAATATGGCAAAAAAATTACGAGATTATAATATAGATGGTGTGATTGCGACTAATACGACACTCTCACGTCAAGGGGTGGAAAATCTGCCATACGCTAATGAAAAGGGTGGCTTGAGCGGTGCGCCCTTATCCATCAGTACAACTCAAATTGTACAGCAATTAAATACGACATTTTGTGGCAAAATTCCTATCATTGCAGCTGGCGGTGTGATGAGTGCTGCCGATGCGCAAAAAAAAATCAAAGCAGGCGCCAGTTTAATACAAATTTATACTGGTTTTATTTATCAAGGTCCTGCTTTGATTAAAGAAATTTGTGAAATATTTTAGGTTTAGGGACTTGATCAGTAAAAAACTATCGAACGAAACACGCCTCGCCTCAGTTTTGTTTTTTACTGATCACAAACACTATAGAGTAAAATATAGGGGCAAAAATTTTATTATTGCCTACCAACACTTCCTCATACAACAGTGGGCAATAAAAGGACATGAACTGAGCCAAAAATACCCTATTTTAGTCCTTGTTCGCATTATCCGCATTGGCAAAGGCTTCTGTCATGGCAGAAGCCATAATACCAACAAATCCGTCTGGTTGCGTCGGCTGCACAAAAAATGACCTTCTGTTGGATTTATCAGAAGAAGACGAGCGCTTAGAAGACGTTTTCGCCTGTTTTTTCGCCTTGCGCTTGTTGGGGCTCGCTTTCTTCTTTTGGAATGTTGGTGTCATTACCTCTGCTTCACGCCTATCTCCTTCAAAAAAATCTAGGCTTAAAGCCACCCGCCTCCGCTTCAAATCGACACCCAACACCTTCACTTTAACCACATCTCCCGCTTTGACCACATCCCGCGGGTCTTTGACGTAAGTATTTGACATGGCGGAAATATGAACCAAACCATCGTGATGCACCCCAACATCCACAAACGCCCCAAAATTTGTCACATTAGTGACAATACCTTCCAAAATCATATCGGCTTCAAGATCTTCAAGATCATTGATGCCTTCTTTGAAGGCAGGCGTTTTAAATTCAGGGCGTGGGTCCCTCCCGGGCTTTTCCAACTCGCTGAGAATATCTCTTACGGTGGGTACACCAAAGGTGTCATTCGTGTAGTCTTCTGGTCTGAGATTTCGCAGAAACTCTCCATCGCCTATTAAACTTTTAATAGACTTTTCTGTTTTTGCGACAATACGTTCTACAACGGGATAAGTTTCTGGATGGACCGCAGAAGCATCAAGCGGGTTATCCCCATTCATAATTCGCAAAAAGCCCCCCGCTTGTTCAAAGCTTTTTTCACCTAAACGGGGTACTTCTTTTAAGGTATTGCGATTAGAAAA
>Ga0316190_10001659_pt1 | contig 16175 bp, 11 predicted proteins | sample Eddworburrow2_MG_FD_204929 | JGI IMG/M metagenome (GOLD analysis project Ga0316190, IMG submission 204929) | Coastal sediment microbial communities from Maine, United States - Eddy worm burrow 2 | ecosystem: Environmental > Aquatic > Marine > Coastal > Sediment | place: USA: Maine | collected... | reverse complement strand
GCGGCTCAGTGGCAAATGAGTGCAATAGGATCATGAGAAGCACATCGGTTTTCTACCGTTGATCCATCTTCCAACCCAAACGGATCGCAAGATCCATTTTCCAGCAGGCACAAGCCTGTATCCACACAAGCCAAGACTGTCACTCTAGATGATGCTGTCGAGGTCTCTCTTCCACAACTCGCAGCATTATTATTCTGCATACTTCAAAGGAGGTGCTATCACCACAACCGAAGAACGCCCATCACTGGGCATGTTGGTCTACGCGGACCAACCCCAACAGGGGATAACCCGCGTTGCCTGTGACCAGGCACATTCAGGTCGGATGGGAGTTGTGTCCCATGATCGTTCCGCTAATGCGGACTTGGAAGGCTCAGGCCTCCAAGTGATCAGAAACACTTACCAGAAATTTGGGGTCAAGGCCCCGCGACACTTATGCGAGATCTGAACTACCAACTCAAACAACTCTGCCGAAACAACCGTGACGGCAGCTATAGAACCCAGGCAGATCGGGAGCGTCAGCTCACCCTAATTGCCAACCAGCTCCATGAGCTGGGCTACCGCCGGATGAATACGCAGTCACTGAAGCTGAAACATATCGAGGCACTGATAGCACACTGGCAACGAGAGGAAATAACGACTGGAACCATCAAGAACCGCCTCAGCACCATCCGCTGGTGGGCAGACAAGGTCAACCGACAGAATGTTGTGGCCCGGTCGAATGACCATTACGGCATCCCAGATCGGCAGTATGTCACCAATATTTCAAAGGCAAAGACAATCACTGCGCTGGATCTGGAAAAGGTTGGTGATCAGCATGTTCGTATGAGCTTAGAGCTGCAACAAGCCTTTGGCCTGCGGCGTGAAGAGGCGATCAAATTCCAGCCAGACTATGCTGACAGAGGGGATCACATTGCTCTCAAAGAGAGCTGGACCAAGGGTGGCAAAGCACGGGAAATTCCAGTGCGAACAGAAGAGCAGCGAACGGTGCTCAACCGTGCACGACTCCTGGCAGGGAAAGGCTCCCTCATCCCCAGCTCACGCAACTACCGACATCAACTCCGAATCTACGAGCGTCATACTGCCAATGCGGGACTCTCCAAAATGCACGGCCTACGCCATGCCTATGCTCAGCAACGCTATGAGGAACTGACTGGGTGGAAGTCACCTGCTGCAGGTGGTCCAACGGTAAAGATGTTAACTCCAAAACAGAAGAATTTTGATCAGCAAGTGCGCCTTATCATCAGTAGGGAGCTAGGGCATGAGCGCATTCAGGTGGTTGGTATTTATTTAGGAAAGTAGAGGGGGAGTGTTGGCTGCTTTCTGCTGCTATAAATTAGCCAGCAGGCATGCTGGACTCGTTGAGTATGGTTGCTCAAGTCATGTTGGAATGTATTCCATGAGCTATTTTGTTATATTGATTGAACTGGGCAATATAAATGCCAATGAAAGTGAATGAACCGGGAAGGAAAAGGTTCCAGATCACGAATAATGCATAATAAAATAATTGTAGAGAATTAAGGAAAATGGATTGGAACGGATTTAAGCCATTCAAACTGGCCATCAATATTTTCACTGTTGCTCTGGCTCTTTTTATCCTGCTTGGATTTTCACCATCCCAAGCAAAGGTTTATAAGTGGGTTGATGAAAACGGCCGAGTACAGTTCAGTGATAAACCACCAGTCAAAGAAAATAAAACAGAGAGAATAGTGAAAGAGCAGAAAAAGGCTCTTTCAAAAACCCGTAAGAAGGCCAAGCCAAAACCACTGCCTATTAACATCAGCTCAGGTAACAAAAGATTACCTGACAGTATTACCCTAAAACTTCAGTCTCTGCTCAGCGGGAAGCGTTTTTCTAATTTAAACCAAATCCTAGAGCATTTCCAAAAACAGCTTGAAAGAGATATTACACAAGAAGAAAAGCTATTTACCGCTTATAAAGCTTTTCAGTTTAATGGAGATGGGTATGAGCCGCTGTTAACTGAATGGATTACAGCGCACCCTGAGCTTTACCAACCCTACCTGGCAAGAGCTTCCTATTATTACCGTATGGGCTGGAATGCGCGTGGCAGTAAATGGGCCAGTGAAACAGAGCAGGTACAGTTTGATGCTATGCAGGAGTTTTTCTTAAAAGCAAGAATTGATTTGAAAAAGGCATTAAAAATAAATCCCAAAATCATGCCGGCTTATGGGTTGTTGATCAACATGGCGAATGCGGATAAAAGCAATCCTGATGAGTCCATGCATACTACAGTAGCACTTGGTTTTACTCCGGCCTCCTATGAAATCAGAAAAATATACTTAAACTCCCTGGCGCCTCGTTGGGGCGGCTCTTTTGAAGCGATGATCGCCTTTGCTAAAGAGTCAGAACCATATTCAAATGATAATCCAAGAATAAAAATGCTACCGGGGTTGGTTCTTCAGGAGGCAGGTGATTTACAGAAGAATAGCAAGGCGTATAAATTAGCCATTGAAACATTTACTAAGGCTTTAACATATGGAGAAATACACTCGGTCTATATGAATCGTGGCCTAGCTTATAGCTTTAACAAACAATTTGATGAAGCCTTGTCAGACTATAGCAAGGCGATAGCGTTGTATGCAGAAGAAAGTAATTATTATTATCGAAGGGCTTATGTTTATATCCAGCAGGATCAGCTTGAACTGGCTAAATCTGATATTTTAAAAGCAAAAGCCCTGAAGCATAACAAAGAGAAAATTAAAAAACGTAGCAATAGAATTGCAGCATTATTCGCGAGTCAAGGTTATGAACTAAAAAAAAATGGAAAATTAAAGCAAGCTATTAAAGCCTACAACCATTCCCTCGAATTAAACCCAATGGATGCTCATAACTATAATCGACGAGCAAGAGCCCTCATTGATGACAACAAACTAAACGCTGCTGAAAAAGACATAAAAAAGGCCATTAAACTCGATCCCGATGAATACAGTTTTTACCCGTTACTGGACTGGGTTCTGGCAAAGCGCAATGACTGGGATCAGATCGTCTCGTATTGGGATAAATATATTCAGTTGCATTCAGATAATTCCAATGCTTACGTAGAGCGTGGCGGAGCTAAGTATCGTAAGGGAGATATGGCTGGGGCAGTAGAAGATGCAAAGATCGCGGCAGACATGGGGAACCCACAGGGAAAAGAAGCCTACCAGAAATTCAGGCATTTGGTGAGATGATTATAGAGAGGACAGGGTGTGAATTAATGGAGAGGGTGACTGCATTGATTGTACTGAGGCCAATGGCAGAATGAGTGCTTACGACCCAAAGGAGCCGTTAAGAATATTCTTGATTACGGGAACGTGTATTCATAAGCGGACATTGGAAATACTTAGGTGATGGGGTGGATTAGTTCCAAAATGGCAACTCGAAGAGAAAATGAATATGCTAATTCCGTATATCGTTAAAAAGCGCATGGTAGGTGGAATCTGCCTATTATTCAATAGTACTGATTCCGCCTAATATACTGTTATTCATAAAAATAAACATTGTCGTATTGGCCTTAAATTAGGAGACTCTTTTGTTTAATTTACTTGTAAGCGGCAGTGGATGGGCTAATGCAAGGGACACCATGTCTCAGAGTCGTGTATTTGAATATACAGAGCCGAATATTCAAAGCTATTACAAGAGCAATGGAGTTATCAATCTTGATGCACTAATTTCCTTGCCTAGTGTATTTCTTCAAGAAACATATGGGGATGGTAATCAAGTAGTAAGAGTGGGTACGATAACTCGTGCCAGATTTACTGGAAGTGATATTGCAATTGAATATCTCTACGACCCAACAATTCCTTCGTTAACAAATACACAGCTGCATAATTTAGCTAGTGAATTAGATATTGCAGACTTTGAGTTTAGCCGCACACATTGGGCAGTGAAAGATGTTGATTTATTTCAAGTCCTTCTTCGCAATTTACAACCCAGAAGGCAGCAACCAAAAGTGTTTGATATCTCAGATCCAGAGCATGTTGAACCAACCCTTGTATCAGCAATGATGCCGTTTCACCCAAGCTTTGATGATGTCTATCAATCGTTACAAGAAATTGCTACTGGTTATGGTTTACGCTGCAGAAGAGCTGATGATATCTGGGAAAATCCAGCAGTAATTCAAGATGTTGTAACGCTGATTGATCGCTCAATAATTGTAATATGTGACTGTTCAGGCAGAAACCCTAATGTATTCTATGAGGCAGGCATTGCTCATGCTTTAGGTAGGGAAACCATACTGATTACTCAGTCTACAGAAGATATTCCTTTTGATCTCAGGCATCTGAGATACGTGCAATACCTAAATAATGGTGAAGGGCGTGAAAGGCTAAAAGAGCAATTGCGTGTCAGATTTGAGTCCTTCATATAAACAAAATATGCATAATAATAGCATCCAGCTGTCAGTCAAAGCTACGCTTTACCTGACAGCTGGATGCTAGGCGTTAGGTTTCCGGCGTTCTTGAAGCTAAGAACAGATATATTAGAGAGAACAAAATGAACAAGAAGAAATCTGACAATTTGTCTTATATATTCGGTTTAGATGATGAAAAAGCCACATCTAGAGTAGCTTTTCATATTGATGACAAACTATCTGTAAAAATAGGAGAGTTAGCTGAGAACTCAAGAATTACAAGAGCAAGACTAATTAACGATGCCCTTAATAGCTTTGTTTCTAAGGGGCAAGCAGATGAAGGAATGTTCTTAAGGTCAGATAGTACAAATAAGCCTAAAAATAAGAAAAGACTCCAATCAACAAGTATGCCTAGGGTATTTTTAAGCCACAATCACAAAGATAAGCGATTTGTGAGAAATCTTGGTAAAAAACTACAGAACTCTGGGATTCAAGTATGGATTGATGAAGCGGAAATCATGCATGGCCATTCTCTAATAGAAACTCTTAGAGATGCAATCGATAGTGTTGATTTGTTGATAGCGGTTATTTCTCCAGCATCTATTGCATCAAGCTGGGTTCAAAAAGAAATAGATATTGCTATGAATGCAGAAATAAAATCAAAACGTATTCGAGTTATTCCTGTTCTTCGTAAAGGCACTGAACTGCCGGGGTTTCTAGAAGGAAAGATGTATGCAGATTTTACTACACCCTACAGACAAAAAAAGAATATGACTAAACTTATAGAAAGTATTCATGCTTTAGCTAAATAGCAATGTTACTCATAAAAAATAACCTAACAAAAGCAATCAACTCGGACTCATCAAAGAACTAAAAAGCGGCCTAACAGAGATCATTAATTACTAATAAAATCAGCACACACATAACAACTTATTAGACAGGGTCTATAAGGGGGGGAGATTGAGTAGTTTGACAATAAATAAAACCGGGCGTGCGTTTGTTGTACGGCCGTTCAATATAAAAGAAAATAAAAAAGGTGAAAAACTCGATTTTGAAGAAGTCCATAAAAAGTTGATCACCCCTGTTATCGAACATTTTGGATTAAGCGGCGGCACTACTGGTGAATTTGTTGAACAAGGCAATATCCGCTCAGACATGTTTTGTGAGCTTTTGGTCGCAGATCTCGTAATTGTCGATATATCCATCCACAATGCCAACGTTTTTTACGAGCTTGGCATTCGCCACGCATTAAAAGACCAGTACACCGTACTGATTAAAGCCGAAAATAAATCGGATACTCATATTTTTGACCTAAAATCAGACCGGTATATGTCATATAATCCTGATGATCCAGCCGCTTCAATCGAAGATTTGAAAAAAGTAGTTGGTGCAACGTTGAAAAGCGAAAAAAGCGACAGCCCAGTCTTTCAATTATTACCCAATCTGGAAACTGTCGATCCAGCCAATGTCATGATAGTCCCTCATGCATTTCGTGAAGATGTAGAAGTGGTGTATAGAGATGGCGATATAAACGATTTTGAGCGATTGCTGGAAAAAGCCACAGGGGAACCTTGGGAAAAAGAAGGTCTGCGGCTTATAGGCCAGGCCCAGTTTGATCTCAAGGCGCACGAGCAGGCAAGCGCAACTTGGGAGTGTGTTCGACAGTTTGATATCTATGACCCAGAAGCTAACCAACGGCTGGCGACCTGCTATCAGAAACTTAGAAACTATACTTTGTCAGACCAGGCGGCAGAACGTGCACTTAAGAACTGCCCAAGCGACTGGGATAGAGCTGAAACACACGCCTTGATTGCCAGCAATCAGAAAACCTGTTGGCGCAGAAACTGGGAAAAAATAGGTGATTTACGGGAGCGTCAGCAAGACGCACTAAGATCTCCTCTGCTCAAGAAGTCATACCACTTCTATCACACCGGCTTTGAGCAGCATCGCAGCCACTATTATTCGGGTCTAAATGCAGTTGCAATGCTGTCTATACAAGTTGAACTCGCTAAGCTACATCCAAATGTATGGGCCCGTAACTTTAAAAATGAACGGCGGGCTGATATCGAGCTAGAAGAAATGGAAGAACATCTAGTTAAACTCATAGCAGCAACCGAACTGGCAATTGACTCATCTATCCAGAACTATCCTGAAGACAACTGGGCCTCCCCTTCTGAAGCGGACCTAATGCTATTAACCAGCAAAGACCCCATTAAAGTAAAACACAGATACCAACAATGTATCGTGAGCATTAAGGACTTTACAGTCTCTTCTGTTAGAAATCAGGTACATCTTTATCAAACTCTGGGGCTTTTTGAAGAAAATGTGCGCGCCGCACTGGAGATTATTGGAGAAGACAATGACTTATAAAAGAAAAAATCTAGCTGATCATTTAAAAAGCGACGGCCAACCAAAACGCATACTAGCGCTAGATGGCGGAGGGCTACGGGGTATTTTAACTGTTGGTGCCCTACAAAAAATCGAAGATGTACTTCGTGAAAGACATGGCGGTAGTGAAGAGTTCCGCTTGTGCCATTACTTCGACCTGATTGCAGGCACCTCTACGGGTGCCATTATTGCAGCTGCGCTGGCACAAGGATGGACGGTACAACAGGTTTATGAAAAATATATGGCCTTAGGTAACACGGTGTTCGAAAAAAGTTTTTTTCGCAAAGGACTTTTCCGGGCTAAGTACGATGAAGGCAAGTTGATTGAAGAACTCAAAGAGGTCTACGGAGAAGATACAACTTTAGGAAGTGACCGCTTGAAAACAGGGTTGCTGGTTGTCACAAAGCGGCTCGATAGTGGTAGCCCATGGCCTCTTGGAAATAATCCAAAGGGCAAATACCATGACTCCAGGCCCGGAGGGACCATAGGTAACGGCGATTACCCGCTTTGGCAGGTGGTACGTGCGTCTACAGCTGCACCAACTTTTTTTGACCCTGAAGAAATCACCATCAGTGAAAAACAAGGGCATCCCCCAACTAAAGGTAATTTTGTTGATGGAGGCGTAAGCCCCTACAATAACCCTGCATTGCAAGCGCTCATGTATGCAACTCTTGAAGGGAATAAAGTTGGGTGGCCCCTGGGAGAAGATAATGTTTTCCTTGTTTCGGTAGGTACTGGTTCCGCCGATCCCGAAGTTGCTAGAAAAAACATGGCGGCTGCACAAGGTCTTAGTGCGCTGCAATCACTAATGGAAGATTGCGCAGCAATGCAAGAGACCATGCTTCAATGGATGTCATCCAGCCCAACCGCCAAAACTATCGATCGTCAACTGGGTAGTTTGGACAAAGACCTCATTGCCGGACAACCGTTGTTACAATATATGCGCTATAACGTTGAACTGACAGAAGAGAGTGTTCGCGAGCTTTTGCCTGGTTTAAACGACGTTAAACAAATTGAATCACTTAGTGAAATGGATGCCCCTGAAAATATGAATATATTGCACGAACTTGGTGTAGCATTAGCAAAAAGAGATGTTGAAAATAATCACTTCCCTCAACACTTTGATCTACCTGGGAAACAATTTACAAAATGACACGCCACCGATATAGAAAAAAATCTAACCAGTTTGTAATAGCTGTTCAAATCAAACTTGAGACAGGCGGCTTTACCTACAAAAAATGGGGTGGTGAACAAAACTGCAAACAAGGCGACTGGCTGGTCGACAATAATGGTGATACGTACACTGTCGATCAGCAAGTTTTTTCAAAAACTTACCGTCAAGTAAGCCCGGGGGGCTATGTTAAAAGTACGCCCATATGGGCACAGATTGCAAAAGAAAGTGGAGCAGTAAAAACAAAAGAAGGAACGTCGGACTACAAACCGGGAGACTATCTCGTATCTAATAATGAAAACGGTACCGATGCCTACTGTATCAGTGCAGCCAAATTTGAGTCTATGTATGAGCTTGATGAGGAAAAATCTGAATCATAATCTATATAGTCTCTTAGGTGGTGCTTATATGAAAAGATAATGGCTTCGCCCCTTTAAACTTCACCTATCTTGTTATAAGGCGACCTAACATCAACTCCCTCTTGTTCTAGCCATTCAACGATGCGACTCAAGTCGCCATTAGAATCACAGCCGCATTGCTTCTCTAAACGTTCAAAGACAATGCTCCACTCGTTAACACTCAAAAGGGGAAGCTTTAATATGTCAGCCAATAACTGCTCACTAATATCGCCAGGAATAGCCCCAACAAAACCCCCTAATGATATATAATTAAATATACCATCATATTCAAATTGTTCATTAGGCGCTGCCTTATCGGACTCATCGATTATCTTCAATAAATCAATATATGAGTCTCTAACAATCTCAACAAGTTCTGTTGCTTCTTCCTTAGAAAATCGCCCAGAAAGATACTGCCACCGCTCCAAGTCAAAGTCAGAAATAGTCTTCTGTTTTAAGATAGCTTTGGTTGTTTCGTAAAGTTGTGACATTCCACCTTGCCCACCTAAACGGTTTGCAGCTTCAACAAAGTCAGTTGCAGTAACAAAATTATCTACTGGAAGGTTCTTTAGCAAATCACGACTAATTTCTAGCGTTCTTTGGTTTGGTAATGATTGTCCAGCCGCCTCAAGCGCTGGAAAAAATGATTCGCCATCAACTGCCCCAGTTTGAACAAGATAATCTTTAAGTATCAATACCGCACGTTCAGAAAACCCTGAATCAAACCCCTCAAGTTGTTCATGACAAAATGCTATCCAACCCGCTGTTGATGAAAACGTATTTGAACTTAATACATCAAAGATTGCCGATACAACAGAATTACGCTGACTTTCATCAATACCCTCAAAAATCTTCTTCATTCTAATTCTTAGCTCACCAAACTCATCACTTTCATGCAAACCCATGATAAGATTCACTTCGCTCGAATAGTCCTTTCCATAGCTAGATATGAAAGACAATGACCCACTAATAAGATCATCAATCTCATAGAATGCAATTTTTCCTTCTTGAGCGGTTTTAGCTACATTATCCACAATCGTTATTGCCTGCTCTTTCTCGATATAGTGTTGCCAGGCATTAGCAACTTTCATAAATTCGTCCCAACCCTCCTCTGGTTGCGCAGCCAAACGTTCCATCATTTCAGTCAAATAAACTTTCACGTCCTGGCTAGGGTTATCAGAAAAGTGCAATATACTTGTTGCAATGCTCTTAGCAGCGGAAGGAAATAATAGTAAAGCATCTTTTAAGCGAGCCTGAACTAATAAGCGGTCTGATTTAGCAAGTTTTCCTGGCCAATTACGCAGTATTTCGAACACATTGTCATACACCTGGTACTTGCTCATATCTGACTCACTCACTATGGACAGCAGAGCTGAATAAGTCTCTTTGGATGCTTCGGCGCCAAGTACCGGAACAAACTCTTTAAGCAAGGATACAGATGTACCTTTATCTGGGTCTAAGTCCTTTAATGACGACCGAATCTGTTTATCCAACGCTCCTACTGGAATGCGTCCTTTTAACCGCCTCAACATATCAGCTGAACCCGATCTTTTTACTACAGCCTGGTACACAATTTGAGCCATTGACTTGTCCATATCTCCGGGAAGATAGAGAAAAATGTGACTCCAGAGATATAAGTCGTCACCTTCAACACTTTCGAGTTTTCTTTTAACTCTATTAGCTAGTAAAAGCGCATCGCTAGGATTAAATTCTCCTTTACGATTCTCGAGAAGTTTCAACCAAGACTTGGCTAACTCAGATTTTCCAAATCGAGCCAGCTCCATCTGATCAACAACCCAATTGAACATTTTTAAGCGCGCTGACTTACTCAAGTAAGGCTCATACTTTAATAATAGATTAATCAGGCGTTCTTCAGCGCGCTTAGATTCTAGTATATTGTCGCGTGACCAAATGGAACTTATAGTGCGATCCCAATCGACATTACCCCCCAAATTGTCTATTTCTGTGTAAATATCAAATAGATCAGAAATATCATAAGCACTAGTTTCACTTCTTATTTTTGCTTCAACAAGGATTTTTACCGAGCCAAGAGCTCGATTACGATCACTCTCCCCAATCCAAGCTAATAGCTTGATTAGATTTTTTACATCCCATTTATCAATATTGCGCTTTTTAAGCTCGACACTTAAGTAATATGCGATGCGTTCACTTAATATCCTAGAATGTTTGGGTTCGAGTTTATAGTCTATTGATTCACTAAATGTCATAACTTGACGTAGAGAACTCGTGAACGTATCTTCACTTAACGTTGGTTTGGTTTGATCTGTTAGGGGGAGTTTAAAATCAACAATTTTGTTAATCAAAGTCGATGCTATAGTGTATTTCTTTTCTTCACTAAGATAGGGCAGCAATATATTTAGTTTACTCGTACCAATTGAATTTCGATCGTTTAAATTATCAATTATATCCACCAGCAACCTATCTGCCGCAGTTTCGAACACATCTGCAGATGGAAGGGGGGATATAGTAGTAAGAATGCTCACTAAAGCGCTACTCGCCTCATTATTCATCTTATCTAAAATGAGGTCGCTTATCCTGTGTTGAGCATAATCACTTCGTCCTTTGTTTATTTGCATAATTAACTGCGCAAACTCAACCATATGCGTTTCACTCCAGGCATCCTTCTTAATCACGGCGTCATCCATGCCCATCTGCAATTGCGTGACCACTATTTCCGCAGGATGGATTCTTCCAATAATTGGGAGGGCCAACTTCGCTACATCATCCGTGTCTGCAGCATGACTGCTGCGAATTGCACGAACTATCAAATCAAGTACAATCTGAGCGTCCTTATTTACGATATCTCCTTTTGTCGAGTTCCACGCCTTTAAAAGCGGATCGAAATGATCGTCATCCCTTCCGTCATCAAGCGCATCAAAAACTTCTTCCGTTGCACTTCGAACATCGGATAGATTTAAGTGAGGTATTACACCAAGCAGCCCAGTCCATTCGATTGGTTTCATTGAAGAACTAGGATTACGCATCTGAAGAAGAACATAAGAGGATAAATTCTGCGCTGCCGCTTTCGGCAAGCTTTGAATATGCTTCACCAAATCAAATACTGCTTGCTCACCTGTATAGCCTTCTATCTCGTAATCATCTTCCAAAGGGTACGCAAGAGTAGTCAACAGACTCGGATCAACAGCCCCCACTAATCTTGCTAATAATATTCCACTTGCAGTAAACTCATTTCCTTGCTGTTCAGAAAAAGAACTAGGGAGCACTTCAGTCCGCACGGCATTCATTACCTCGGGATGAGTTCCCATAGCTGCCAGCAGGGAGCTTGCCTTGAAATCGTAACGCTCCTGGCTTGGGTGTTGCAACGCCTGACGAATATAACTAACCCGCACACCGGGAAGCTGAGCTGTAAGCTGGCTAACAGCAGAAAAACCTCCATTGTTGCTTTCTGCTAAATTAATCTGAGTAAGCAGGTCCGCCGCCTTAGCCATTTGATGCTGTTTCAACTCAATGTCTTTTACCTGCTTCCAGCTCGCGCCTCCCCATGCCGAAAGGCCAAGCATTAAAATTGCAATAATCGCCACTTGAGTTATTCGTTTTTTCTGATCACGCTGAAATCGATCTTCAACATCTTTAAGCGGTAGCCCCCAGGCTTTGGCCACTACCTTGTGGCTCTCCGAAGCAATTTGTTGCCTCCACTGTTTGATAGAAATATCGGGGGATATTTGAAGATTGGCAGCAAGCGTTCCAGGTTTAAAATACTGAGGAAAAGCATCCTCTGGCATCCTATCTAGAAATGCAGCCAAAGGGCTTTCTTCTCTATTATTTAAATAATGCTCAAGTTCAAAGTCGACATGTTCGCTCTCCGCTGCTCTCTTCGAACAAACTACCAGAAGGTTTTTAGCATCAGATATTTTAGCGCAAATAGCATCCGCTACGGTTTCTTCTAGGTCGAAGTCTTCATCATACGTACACACGCGAAACCTATGCCGAAACCAACCTTGTTTTTCGGATGTGTGGAGGTGGGATTCCAATGCTTTCTTAAGTTCGAAGATAACATCTATCTCTTTGCCACCGATAGTCTTCTTCCGGTCACTTCCCGCAAAACTAATAAATAGATCAAATTTCTTATTTTTCATTTTTAGACTTCTCCCCTAAATCCCCATCTTGACGCCCATTTCTACTACCTATCGAATCAGTTGGTATTTCATGGTGTTCGATAGCTTGGTGAAGCCAGGTGGCCCAATGACGACCCTCTACTTTAGAGTCGGCATGGCAATATGCATATAAATATATGATATTTTTTGCTATTTTTATTGTTCATTGGGCGTTGTTGTTTTAGTAAAGATCAGCAAATTATAACTATTACCTCCTTACGAAAGTATAAATACTAGCCTGAAGAAACGACATAATACGTAAGCAGAATTTGGTGATTATAGCTGCATGTAACTTCCCCTGGACAGAACATTCGTTAAAGCAATTGGCAGCCAAATAAATGACCATGCTGTCAAATTAGAAGGTAGTGCTGAAGAGAGGCACATGTAATATCGAAAGAGACGGATTGCATTGAATAATGCGATCAGAGAACCGACAGTGCCTGAATCGGTAAAAACACATTCAGCCTAGTTTCGGCGAATGGATCAACGAGATTGGTATAACAACAAGAACCAGTGCTGTCAAGTGCTGATACAAGAGACTAAAGAGCACGCAGGTCATACTTGCAGTTCTGGTTCCTCCTACTAGCCTTTTGCCTAGTGATTATGCCAAAGCAGCATCAATTGCAGGTATCTTGATCGCCGTGCTGAAGGCACTTCTGCATATGAATCAGTATTCAATTTTATGGCTCACGTATCGTGCCACAGCTGAGAGCTTAAAGTACGAACAGTATTTGGTGCTCTCTAGTTAAAGGGGATAGATCTGTTTTTCTACGGTCCGCTCTTGGCGTGCGCCGTGCTAAAGCGGCGCTTACCCAGTGGGTGAAAGTCCCACTCGGCTAACCGTTCCAGCTCTGAAGCAACCGGAGCAACTGTGGAGGAAACGAAATGGTCGAAGCCTCCGGTGGCGTGTCACAAAATACGGTGGCTGTGCGAGTGTGTAGGCCGTAACGAGAGTGAACGCTGAGCAATTCTAGAAAAGGATGTTGCACAGGCCGACCCGGAAGTCATTTCGCGGAAGGTTGATACAACTAGGTGATTGAGCAATGAAGTGCCCTAGTTGCTGTGCCGGGGTAGTGGCGGCAGCATATACACAAGGGAAGCCAGCACAACGCGAGAATCCCTTTGGGAGGGTTTTAGTTTCTGCTTTGTCTATTTACCTGCCTTTTCTACCAAGTAGAATAAACGGCAGCTATTGGCTGCGGGTTCAACCGGTTACTAACTAACAGCATCTGTCTGATCGGATGCCGATTAGTACATATTACGGATGAAGTCTAAACAACATCATCTCCTGAATTAATTTTCCATTCCCTGCTGTAGTCTTCAGCGCAATGATACCGCCTCGTCACGTATGAATCTCTGATTCATCTTTTGAGGTTGGTTTTAAAATGAAGAGATACAGTTTTAATAAAGCACGCCCTGTAGTTGTTTTGTCAGTTAACCTGATGAGTGCATGTGTAGTTGTTGCACCTCAACTTCACGCCAATGAGGTGCAGGTCGGCAGATACTCAATGCTGTCCGCTACACCCACTGAGGCACAAGCTGACTTGTTGGCAACAAGCATTCAAGTCCAACTTCCTAAACGCATCCATACCATCGGCGAAGCCATTCATTATCTATTGCAACGCAGTGGATTCCGGTTGGCTGCTTCTGAGGCAATGGCTCCAGATACAACAGTCCTGTTTGATCTGCCACTGCCTGCTGTTCACCGTAACCTTGGCCCCATCTCATTACGAAAGGCATTAGAGACTTTGGCAGGCCCTGCATTTCAATTGGTTCAAGACCCCATGCATCGGCTTATTGCATTTGAACCTTGTGTGCTGGATGGGAAGGTTACTCAGAGTGTCGGTTGCAACACTTTTATGGAGACTACACAGCATGGAGAATGATACCGACATGAAGCAACCGGAACATCTAAAACAGGATGCTTTGCATAATGAAGCACTTGGTCAGCCAATTGCTTATGGACTACCACGTAAAACTATTTTGGTTGCCGCTGCAATAGGCGCTGTCACCATTGGTGTGCTTTTAACCATTATGTTTGGTTATTCTCTTGGGACAGACAAGAGTAATTACCATGCAGGGCTCAGTGAGTCGTCATTAGCGGATGCTGTAACGGGTATTCCTGGTGCTGCCAGTCTGATGATAGAAGATGGTATTGAACCATTTACTCCAGAAATATCTCAGGTAGAACAGCCCCAGGATTTACTACATCTCAAACTGGACAGCTGTATAGGTCAGGTCGATCAGGGATTTGATGCTTTACAGGCTGGTCAGCTGGTTATGAAAAAGGAACTCCCAGTAATGGGTGAGGGCGTTCGTGCCATACACGATGCCATTGCTGATTTACGTTTGGGTAATGAAGTGCTTAGCCAGCGTATTACTGAGATTCAGACAAAGCTGAAAACCATCGCCAAGGATATGCGAGGACTTAAAACGCCAAAGAAAAGAATCACCGCCAAAAAGCGTAAGCCTGTTATTAAAGCCCCATCGTTTCAGATTGATGCCATCGATCTGTGGAATGACGTGATCTATGTTGCTGTTTCTCATAATGGGCGTGCTGCCTTTTTAAAAGAAGGTGAGCAGCAGTCCGGCTGGTTAGTTACTCAGATCAACCGGCTCAAAGGTGAGGTTGGTTTCCGTGGCCCAGTAGGTCAGATCCATTCAGTGATTGTGGGGAGGTAATAGCCATGGAATTCATTATTGGGATCCTCATGCTGTTTGGCATTGCCACTGTGGGAACAGAGGTTGAAGCTGAAACCTCTGCCAATCTTAAAACTGAGCCCACTGCTATAGAAAGTGCATCAGTTGTACCTCCTGTGCCAAAGGCAGCAGATGCTAATCAACAGACATGCTTTGCACACGATGCGCACAGCACTTACCGCGACCTGACCATTCAATACGGAAGCCAACAACGGATAACTGCGCCTTGTCTCCAAAGCTGTAATCGAGACTGTTCAGATGAATAGCGTTTTTAAGTTGGCAGGCCTGTATTTAATGCTTGCAACAGTGACGCCCGCATTTGCAATAGAGCAGTCTGGTACACAGATAAAGGAAACCGGAATAGCGTTTTCATCGACCAGTGCAAACATCTTGTCTCCCACTGAGCTGGCACGTTCCCGCGCCTGGGGTCTGACAGACACGGAATGGCATCGCTACAAACAGCTGATGCAGGGTATTCGCAGTAGCATCAGTCCATCGACTATCTCACCCATTGAGGTGCTGGGTATCCATGCGCGGGATAGTGAAGAGCGTCGTCGTTATGCCGAGCAATGGACTCAGGCCATGCATGAGGATGTGAGCCGCATCCTGGCCTTTCAACATGCCTATGATGAAGCAGGGAAACAGCTCTATCCTAATCAGCAACTGATCGATATTACCCGTCTGCCACTTCAGTCCAAAAAGACAAATAGCTTACAGGTGGATGACAGAGTGCTCTTCTTCACCCATCCCAATTGTCCGGCTTGTGATGTGCTGCTGGAGCGCCTGCTCAAACGTATCGACAAGATTGGTGGCATAGATATTTATCTTACCGGTACCCAGCTGGGTGATGACCAGGCCATACGTGATTGGGCTGGTGATCATATGATCAAGCCAGAGTGGGTAAGAGCCCGCCGCGTAACGCTTAACCATGAAACAGGTGCTCTGGAGAAGCTTACCCATGGAAAGAGTGATCTACCCTACCTGATGCGCCGCCGGGGTGATGAGCTGTCTGTGCTGTTGGCTTCGGATCTCTG
>Ga0316190_10001658_pt1 | contig 16182 bp, 15 predicted proteins | sample Eddworburrow2_MG_FD_204929 | JGI IMG/M metagenome (GOLD analysis project Ga0316190, IMG submission 204929) | Coastal sediment microbial communities from Maine, United States - Eddy worm burrow 2 | ecosystem: Environmental > Aquatic > Marine > Coastal > Sediment | place: USA: Maine | collected... | reverse complement strand
AACCGGGTCCAACTCATCGGGCGGGATCTCGCCGGCCAGGCTGGCGACGATCTTCGGCTTCTTGGGACTACCGTCGAGCACGAAGAGCTCGAAACGACGGGGTCCAATTCTCAGTCCACAGGCTTTGGCCATCAGGCGACTCTCACAGGATTTCGACGAAGTTTGCCTGAATCAGGCGATCGAACTCGGGGCGTTGTTCTACGGGGAGCAAGTGGTTGCGGATCAACGAGCGGTACTCGAGGCCGGCCCGCAGCATCGCCGGCTCCCGTTCTTTCTGGTGTTCGGCTGCATGGATCCGCTCGATCTCCTCGAGCTCGCGATTGTAGTTGGTCTGGAGACCCGCGAGGAGGCGTTGCCTCTCTTCATCGAGTTGGAAGCGCTCGGTGAAGAGCCGCTCGAAGTCGCCAAAAGCCGCATCGGCCGGGGGATTTCTCCGATCCTGCTCGCCGACCAGAAGACCGACGGCGACCCCCGCCAGGAAACTAACGAGGGTCAGGATCAGGATCCAGGTCCGCGTGCCGCTCACGGGCCGACTTTTCTCGGGGTCCGCGATCCAGGCTCGAGCCCCTCGGCCGGCCCTGCACTCTCGACGGCCGCTTCGCGGTTCAGGATCTCGAGCTGCTCGATGATCTCCTCGTTCGTCGGCACGTTCAGCTCGGCGCGCAGGTGGTCGCCCGCCGGCAAGCCGACGTTCCGCATCAGCGCCGAGGCAACCAAGAGCAGAACGGCCGCAGCCGCAGTCAGCCTCAGCACGAATTGCAGCAGGGGCGTCTCGTGATCGGAGCCACCGGCCGGCACCAGAGCCTCACCGGTATCGCCGTCGAAGGCGCGGCGCGCAACGCGCTCGGCAAAGCCCGAGGGAACGGCGGCCAGGAGCTCGGGCTCGGGTTCGAACCAGCGCTTCAAGGCAACCTCACCGGCGAGGACCTTGCGGCAGGCCTGGCAATCGATCATGTGCTGACGCAGCGGGGCCGCCTGGGCCTCGCTCAACTCGTCATCGGCGTAGCCGGAAATCAGTGCTCGGTATTCCTTACAAATCATGGTTTGGTCTCCCCTGTCTAGCGCTCGCCGTATTCCGGGTAGAGCGACAGGAGCTTGTCCTTGAAACGGGCGCGGGCTCGGAAGAGCCGCGATTCCACAGTACCGATGGATATCCCCAGGGTGTCCGCGATCTCCTGGTAGGCCATCTCGTCGTACTCGCGCATGACCAGCACGCAGCGAAAGATGTCGGGGAGGTGTGACAGGACCTCCTGGGTGATCTCCGAGATCTCGCGGGCCTCCAGCTCGGCGGAGGGGGTGGGCGCGTCGAAGACCGATGCGTCCCCCAGGATCTCGGGGTCCTCGGTGGTCTGCACCGGCGAGCGGCCACGGCGCTTGAGGACGTCGAGGATCGTGTTCGTCGCGATGCGGTAGATCCAGGTGTAGAAGGACGACCGGTGGTCGAAGCTGTCCAGACGCCGAAAGGCCTTCAGGAAGGTGTCCTGAACGATGTCTTCGATGTCGACCGGGTTCTTCGTGTAGCGACGGGTAAGGGCGAAGAGGCGCCCTTGGTAGCGCTCGACGAGGTCCTGAAAGGAAGCCTGGTTTCCAGCGAGGCTCTCCTGGACGAGGCGAGCGTCTACCGATCTGGCTGTATTCATCACTAGGCTGCCCATGGCGCGCCTTGGGACGCGACAGATCCAGGGCTATTCCTGGAGATCCGTTGCCTTCTCCGCCGCCAGGGGCGCGGGCGAGGGGTCATCGACATCCTCGAGGAGATGCCCCAGCTTGTCGCGCTTGACTCGTAAGTACCTTGCGTTTATGGAGTTAGGCTGGATCTCGAGGGGCAGCTGGTCGAGCACATCGAGGCCGTAGCCGTGCAGACCGGCGATCTTCTTGGGGTTGTTGGTGAGCAGTCGCATCTGTCGGACCCCGAGGTAGTGGAGCATCTGGGCCCCGAGACCGTACTCGCGCAGGTCCGCGGGAAAACCCAGGGCTTCATTCGCCTCAACGGTATCCATGCCTCGGTCCTGGAGCTCGTAGGCCTTGAGCTTGTTGGCCAGGCCGATCCCGCGCCCCTCCTGGCGCATGTAGATGAGTGCGGCCCGTTCCTGGCCCCCCAGGATCTCGAGGGCCTTGTCGAGCTGGGATCCGCAATCGCAGCGCATCGAGTGGAAGACATCTCCCGTCAGGCACTCGGAGTGCACCCGGACGTGAACCGGCTCCTCGCTGGGCTGCCAGGGGCCATCGGGCCCCGGACCACCCAGGCCGCGGGTCAGAGCCACGTGCTCCTTGCCGTCGAGAATCGACCTGAAGAGGTGGGCCTTGAAGGTGCCGAAGGGGGTCGGGAGGGGCAGGTTGAGCTGGACGACCTCCACCAGGCGCTCGGCCCGCCGGCGCCAGGCGATGACCGACTCGATCGTGCAGATCTTCAGGTCGTGCTTCTTCGCGAAGACCTCGAGATCGGGCATACGGGCCATCGTGCCGTCGTCCTTCATCACCTCGCAGATGACACCCGCGGCACGAGCACCGCTGAGGCGTGCGAGGTCGACGATGCCCTCGGTCTGTCCGCCACGCACCAGAACGCCCCCGGTCTTCGCCCGCAGGGGGAAGATGTGTCCGGGACGGGCGAGGTCGTCGGCCCGAGCGCCCTCACGCATGGCGGTCAAGATGGTGTGCGCTCTGTCCTGGGCACTGATGCCCGTGGTGACCCCCTCCTTGGCTTCGATCGAGACCGTGAAACCGGTGCCCATCTTGCTCGTGTTCTTGGCAACCTGGGGCTCGAGCTCGAGATCGTCACAAATCGACGCCGCCAGGGGCATGCAGATCAGGCCACGGCCCTGGGTGGCCATGAAGTTGATTGCCTCGGGCGTGACGAACTCGGCGAGCATGGCGAGGTCGCCCTCGTTCTCGCGGTCAGGATCGTCAACAAGGATGATCATGCGCCCTTGGCGCAACTCGTCGAGGATCTCGGGGATGTCGCTGATCGGCATGGGGGTGTTCCAGGAGGGAATATCTCGGAGGGGTGGAGAGCGCCCTTTCCGGGCTACTCTCAACCCACCATGATACGCCAGACGAGGTGGGCCGAGACAGCCCCCCAGTCCCAGAGAATCACGTCTTCGCCCCTCTTCCACGCGATTTCGCCTCTCCTGGTCGCCCCGGAAACCCCGCGACAGCCCGATCGACGCGCCATGCCCTCCAAATTCCGCCGCGCCCTGCACCTCGCACTCCTCGTAGCACTCCTGGGCCCGAGCTGTGCAACGGACGAATCGCTGGCAAACCCGGAGCCCACCATCCTGCAGCCGGCCGAGAGTGATCTCCTGCAGCGCACGATCGACCGCATCGCGTTCCTGGAAGACCGTCGCATCACCGGTGAGGACGACCTTCTGAGGCTGGCCACGGAGGCGGATACTCTCATCAGAGGGCGTGCGCTGCGAGCGCTCGGCCGTCTGCCCTTCCCGGAACACGGATCCCGGGTGACCGAAGCTCTGACGCGAGCTCTGCGCGACGCCCAGCCCGAGATTCGCGCGATCGCCGCCTTCAGCCTCGGCCTGCGCGCCGATCCGGCCTCGGCCGCTGCGATCCTCGAGGCCTGGAAGGATGAGGCCCCCCTGGTGCGAGCGCGCCTGGTCGAGGCGGCCAGCCGCTTCGAGGACCTCAGTCTGCGCGAGGAGGCTCTCTACGCCATCTCCGATCCCGACTGGCGGGTCCGCGCCGAGGCCGTCACCGCTCCCTCGCGTTGGCCCACGGACACGACTGCGGCGGCGGTCGTGGACAGTGCTCTCGGGAATGTCGCCGCCAAGGCGTCGGCCGAGTTGCGCCGGGAGCGCTGGGGACTGCCCGCGGACGCCGCGGCGCAGATCGCGCCCGAGCACCCCGAGGTGGTCTGGCGCGCTCTCTTCTCGCTCTCACGGCGCAAAGCGGAGCGCGGTCGGGACGTCTTCTTCCTGTGGTGCCGCGCCAAGGGCCAAGTCGACGCCCGCATCTTCGCCACACGTGGCCTCGCGAGCCTCGAGCACTCGACCCCTGCGTGTTCGGCAGCGCTCCGCGAATGCCTCTTGGACGACGACTGGCGCGTCGCTGTCGAAGCCGCTGTGGGTCTCGAGCGCTTTCCGGAGACCGCCTCGATCGTCCCCCTCGAGCGCGCAGCATCGCACGCGTCTCCCCACGTGCGGGCGGCGGTGATGCGCGCGCTCGGAGCCTTCGCCAGCGAACAACTACGCGCTCAACCGATCCTCGAGAAGGCCATGGTGGACACCTCCGTGTCCGTACGCGCCGCGGCTGTTCTCTCGCTCGCGCGCCTCTTTGGCGACGAGGTCGCCGCGGATCTCGAAACCCGCGCGCTCGACCCCCACCCGATGGTGCGCAAGGCCGTGGCGCAGAGCGGCGCCTTCCTGAGCATGGACGCGGCGCTTCCGCTCCTGACTCGCCTCAGCCGTGACGAAAACGCCGCGGTGGCCTTCGCGGCAATCGTGGGCCTCGGCGACTTCCTCGACCACGGCAGTCGCTCCCGTCTGCACGAGCTTCTCCAGAGCGATGACAACGGCAAGCGGCTGGCGGCGGTCAGCGCGCTTCAGGTCAACCCCGGGCAGGAGGACCTCCAAGCTCTGCTCAAGTGCTACAAGTCGAGCGAGGGGGACATCAGCGACGAGATCCAGTACGAGATCCTCAATGCTGTGGCCGCCATCCCCGACGATCGTTCGTTCGAGATCCTGGTCATGGGCTTGAACAGTGCACGGCCGTACACGCGGCAGGTGGCGCGTGAGCAGCTCGCCAAACGCTTCCCGGACGCCCGCGTGCCCGAGGTGGGAGCGCTGCCTCCGCGCCGTGGAGAGGTGCCCTCGATCGACCCCGAGATCGACCACCCCATGGTCGAGATCCGCACCGAGCGGGGCACGATGGTCTTCGAGCTCTTCGCCGACGTCGCTCCCATGCACGTCTACAACTTCCTCGCCCTGGCGCGCAGCGGCGAGTACGACGGCCTCCTCTTCCACCGAGTCGTCTCCGACTTCGTGATTCAGGGGGGCGACTACCGCGGTGACGGCAACGGCGGAGTCACGTGGAGAGAGGAGCCCCTGCGCCACGAGTTCAACGAGCACAAGTACGTGGAGGGATCGCTCGGCATGCCGCGCAACGCGGACCCCGAGAGCGGCGGCAGCCAATTCTTCGTGACCCACCGGCCGACGCCTCACCTCGACGGGCGTTACACCCTCTTTGGAGAGCTGCGACAGGGGGGGCAGGTGCTGGCCGAGGTCCAGGAGGGAGATCGCATCTTGTCGGTCGAGATTCGGGGCGCGAACGGCGCCTTCTGAGGTGCTCGGAGCGAGCCAGGTTCTCCACAGGGGAGCTGTGGAAGGACGGGAAGCCGTGTGGATAGGTGTCGCCCCCCAACCCTAAGCCCCTGCAAAACATCCCCTTATGGCTATCCACTGGGGATGTGGACAGTGTGGATAGATAGCAGACTCCACCGCGAGAGGCCGATCGGTCGAAAAAGCTGAGTTCGCGGGCTCCATCCCCTTCCGGGAGCCCCCTCCTCCGCCCCACCCGATCATTATGAGCAAGTGGCTCTTCCCAATCCTCGTCCTGACCATCGCCGCAAGTGCAGGCGTGGTCTCCCTCGAAAAAGTTGGTGATCGCCTGGGCGATCTGGAGCGAGAGGGACGAGCGCAGCCGGCTCACGTGCTGCGCCTGACCCAACAGCTCGCGTCTGTACGCGAGGAACTGGAGGTCTCCCGCGAACGAATCGCCACCTACGAAGCACGGCTCGTCCCGCGCACCGCGATCGATGCCCGCTTCGCCGAGATGGAGGAGATGCTCGGCAAGACCTATCAGACGATCTCGGATCAGTCCAAGGAGATCGAAGAGGTCGAGACCCGGCAAGGGGAACTCTTGAGCGAGCGCCTCGGCACGAGTATGCGCGACCTGAACGCCGACCTCGAAGAGCGCTGGCAGAATGTCAGCCGCACGCTCGAGGCGACGATGCAGGTGGCGGAGATGAGTCGAACCTCGGTCGATGACCTGGCCCGCGACCTCAACGAGGCGCGCACGGTCCAACGCGACCCGGAGGGAATGTGGTTCGACCTGATGGGTCCCACTGTTCAGATCGCGGATGAGTCCACCGTGGGCAGCGGCGTCCTGCTCGAGTCGCGGCATATGCGCGGTGATATCTGGCAGACTCACATCCTGACCGCCTGGCACGTCGTGCGCGACATCATCGACTCGCCCGACGATCTGGACGAGTCCATCCCGCTTCGAATCTACGAGGTGGATGGCACCAATCGTTCAGCCTCGGCGAAGCTGCTCGAGTACGACCCGCGCATCGACATTGCGCTGCTCTTGCTCGAGAGCCGTGAGGAGTTCCCGCACGGAGCGCGCCTGGCTTCGCGCACCCGAGTCGCAAGCCTGCGCATCTTCGACGAGGTCTACGCCGTCGGCTGCCCGCTCGGCAATGACCCGATCCCGACCCACGGTGAGATCGCCGATACGAATCACCTGGTCGACGACGACAGCTACTGGATGATCAGTGCCCCGACCTACATCGGCAACTCGGGTGGCGGCATCTTCGACGCCAAGAGTCACGAGCTCCTGGGGATCTTCTCCAAGATCTACACCCACGGAAACTTGCGACCGACTGTCGTGCCGCATATGGGCCTCGTGACTCCGCTGGACGTGATCTACTCGTGGCTCGAGGAAGTTGGCCACGAGGACTTGATCGTCGACTGAGGACGTTTGGCTCGAAGAAGGGCGCCCTCTACTTGGTGCGTTTCTTCGCTTCGCTCTTCTTCGCGACCTCCACTTCGAAGGGAGGGGCGCTGAAGATCAGCTTCGCCGAGAGTTCGATGTCAGAGGGCTCCACCGGAGCCCAACCGCCACCACCTCAGCCGTAGCGCAGCTTGCCAGCGATGCGCCTCTCGCCCTTCGCGTCGAGGAGTGCGAACTCGATCGGGATTCGCCGCTCGCCGCGGTAGATCGTCACCCCCGCATCGAGGTCGCCGCGGACATCCACGGACAGGCGAGAGCCGGTGAGCCGGTGGGTGATGCTCACTCGCTCTTCGATCTTGACCCGCGATTCCTGACCGGATTCCACGGTCAGGGTGCGCAACTTCGGACCACTGGCGGAGAGATGCCAGGTCTCGCCGGAGTCGTCAGAGCGAGAGAGTCGATAGCCGATCATCCTGTACTCGCCAGCGGGTAGAGCGCGCCGCGTGTCATCGCTATCGGATGAAGTAGGGGCTCCTTCGCTCGTCGACGGACCTTCGCCCCAAGAGAGCCGCAGTCGCTCACCCTCACTGTCCTGTAAGAGCAGCGCCCCGTGCCGGAAGGAAGGAACGACGAATCCCACTTCGCGCGCGACCTTCGGCTTTGGGCTCTCGCCAACAACCGTGGGGCGCATCAGCGATTCGTCGCGAAAGTAGGTCTGGAGGGCCGCACGGACCTTCCGGGGCGTGTCCGTTCAGGCGGTGTCTGCGACCTGATTCAACCAGGCCCTGTCCACGGCGTAGGAGAGATCGGGAACGACGTGACAGGCGACGCAGTTCTCAACGAAGAACGCGCCGGCCGCGGCCACGGCTCGAGCGTCTCCTCCGCTCTCGGGATCCTGGGCGGCGACGGCTCCGAACACGGCGGATAGGAGGATGAGCTTGTTCATGGAGTCAGAGGATACAGGCTTGCGTCAGACGGTCCCCGTACGCGCACATTGATCCGTTCCATTTGCGCAGTCTGGTTAAACGAAGAAGACCCCCCTGCTCGCGGCAGGAGGGTCTCCCCTGAGATTGCGTGGGGCCCTAGAAGGCGTATCCCAGCCAGAACCAAGCCTTGGTGACGTCCGAGTAGCCCCCGCCCGAGTCGGCGGCGAAATCAGCGAGCTTCACACCCACCGAAAGGTCGGCGTTGACGGCGTAGGTACCAACGAGGTCGATCTCGGAACCGTAGTCGGTGCCGCTGCCAGTCTCCGGCTCGAACTGGTGGTAGGTCAAGCTAGCCTTGAAGGCGTCCTTGCCGTAGCCAGCAGTGAGGTAGAGATCCTCGAGACCCCCGGCGGGGGTGGTGAGGAAGCGATCGGCCCAACCGTTGAAGGCGTGTCCGGTGGCGAGGGGCGTTTGGAAAGCACGCGACGCGTTGTTGTCCGGCGAACCCTCGAGAACTTCGTAACCGACGCGCACGAAAGCGCCCTGGGCCTTTCCACCGAAGACGAGGTGCATGTAGTTAGCACTAACGTCATTCAGGTTGTCGGCGGTATCGCCCTGGCTGGCGTACTCACCAGTGTAAGTCGCGGCCCAATCACCGAAGTCGCGCTCGCCGTCGAAGCGAACACCGTAGGTGGCCGTACTCAGAGCGGCGTTGTCGTCGACGTCCAGGTAGTACACGTAGCCGGTTAGCTTGCCGATGTCCTCGAACTTCGTGCTGACGTTCAGCGCGTGGCTCTTGGTCTTCAGGCTGGCCAGCTTGATCGTGTTGATGTTGGAGATGTAAGCGTAGACAACGGTCAGCGGGCCGGCGTCGGGCTTGACGAAGGTGAAGGCGTCGTAGGTCTGCTCGGTCTGGCGCCAGCCGACGTTGCCGATGAAACGGGCATTGTCGAGAATGATGCGCTGGCGACCAGCCTTGATGGTCGAACCAACGAGGCCGGTGTACTTGGCATACACCTGGTTCACCTGGCTCCCGGTGGGATCAACGATCGCGGGACGGTTGGCGTTGCCGCTTCCGGTACCGGAGAGGTCGTTGTAGGTCTGCGGGCCGAGGCTCGAGACATCGGAGAACTCGAGCACGCCGGAGACGTTCTTGTACTCGGCTGACTCGTAACCAAGACGCGTACGCAAGGTAGTTGCGTGGGCGTCGTCGTTCATCAGCTCTTCGTTGACCTTCTCGAAGCGAGCGCGCAGGTTGACCCAGAACTTGCCGCCTTGAAGGGCTGCCTTGAGGTCATCGTAGGTGCTGGGCTGAGCTTTCTCGGCCACTGTCAAGGTGGGCTGTTCCAGAAGCTCGCTGCCGGTGGGGTCAGCAACGGCCGTGGAGCCGAGCAGAGTCGCGCCGGCGAGCAGCAGCGACCCACGCTCGATCCATGTGCCGGTTGTGGATTGCATGAAGTTCATCGCTCGTACGTAAGTGAGGTTGGGGTTGGAGGGAAGCTCTCCTAGGGAGGTAGAGTGGGCGGAGGATTCCATCTTGGTCTCCGACAAGCCATCCGAATCTGTGCGCAGTTTTCGTCAGAAGTCCAACTTCGGTCTCTCGTGCCCTCTCTTCCTCCCCCTCTAGTAGCGCGATTGTCGAGGATTGCAGCGGGCTGCAAGTCGCCTCTGGTGCTCGGTATGGCGCTCTCTGTCGTGGCCTTGATCCAGGCGACACACCGAGCTTCGCAGGGTCGAAACGCGCTGCTGAAATGGGGGCCAACCATTGATCGATTCGGCCAAGACCTGCCCATCTACGGGGTCGGAGCCGAGGGCTACCCAACACTGCCGCTCTCCCTCTGCCTCCTGTCGCCCTTCCACTCGGCGGGGGAATTCTGGGGTCCACTGCTCTGGGCGACCTTCCAGATCTGCTTGGCGTGGTGGCTCGTGACCAGAGCCCTGTCCCTCGTTGGGGCGAGGCAGCCGTCGATTCCGGACTGGGGAGTGTGGTTGGTGGTGCTCCTGTCGTTCCGGACCCTGATGTCTGATATCCAGCACGGGAACCTGAACCTGGCTGTCGGAGCCCTGGTGGCCGCGGCGGCCTGGAGCTGGTCTCGGAAATGCGAAGGAGCCGCGGGGCTCTGGCTGGGAATCGGTGCGGTCCTCAAGGTCACCCCCGCGCTCGGATTGGTCTTCCTCCTCTGGCGGCGCAGCCTGCGGGGCACTCTTGGAATGGCCCTCGGGGTCACCGTGGGCCTCGCCCTGCCAGCCCTCTGGGTCGGCTGGGAGAGCAACCTGGAGCTCGATCGCGCGTGGTGGCACCAGATGGTCGAGCCCTACCTGCGAGGGCGCGAGCTGACGCTCTTGCAGACCGAACACATCAACCAGTCTCTCCTGGGCGTGATGGCCCGCTACCTGACCGACTCGGTTGCCATCCCAGCCAGGCCCCCGGGAGTTCCCGCGGACATCTCGATCCACATCCTGGCGCTCGCGCCCGGTTCCTTCCGGCGCTGGCACCTCGCAGCCTGCGCGCTGACTGTCGCGTTCTTCCTGTGGTGCCTTCGTCGGCGCGAGGGCGTGCGCGACGGGCGCAGAGTGCTCGGCGAGTTCTCCATGCTGGCGCTCGCGATGCTCTTCCTCTCGGAGCGCAGCTGGAAGCACCACTACGTGCTGCTCGCGTTCCCCATCGCATTCCTCGTCGCGCAGGCGTGCGCTCCGCGGGGAAGTCGGCGCACCCGTCTCATCGCAACCGTAGGGATCGTCGCCAGCGCGCTCCTGCACGGCGCAACCGGTTCGGCATTCCTCGGCGGCCACGGCAGCAACTTGGCCGAGGCCTACGGAGCCTACCTCGTGGGTGCCTTCGTGCTCTACCTCGCCGTGGGCTTCGGCCTGCGGTCGATGTCGCCCCATGAAACGGAAGCGGCGGACCGGCCATTGACCGATCCGCCGTAGCAGAGCAGCGCCCTCGACGTGCGAAGACGGTGGGTCCCTTTCGGGATCAGTGGCGGAAGTGGCGCTCGCCGGTGAAGACCATCGCAGCGCCGAGCTTGTCACAGGCAGCGATCACCTCGTTGTCACGCACCGAGCCGCCGGGTTCGAGGATCGCCTTGACGCCGGCTTCGATCGCGGTCTCGACGCCATCGGGGAAGGGGAAGAAGGCGTCGGAGGCGAGCACGGCTCCCGCGATCTCCTCGCCTGCCTTGTGAATCGCCATGCGCACGGCATCCACCCGGCTCATCTGGCCCGCACCGACACCGAGCACGCGTGTGTCCTTGACCAGGACGATGGCATTCGACTTCACGTGCTTTGCGATGCGTTCGGCGAAGAGCAATGCCGTGATGTCGCCGTCGCTGACCTGGAGCTGTGTCACGCAGCGCAAGTTCTCCCTCGAGGTCACCGAGAGGTCGCGGTCCTGCAAGAGGAAGCCCCCGACCATCTTCTTGACCTCGATGTCGGAGCTACGGCGCGAGTTCGGGTGGAACTCCCCGCAAGCCAAGAGGCGCACGCTCTTGCCCCACTTCGGCTTACCTGTGAGCAAGTCGAAGGCATCCTCGTCGAATGAGGGCGCAATGATCGCCTCGACGAAACGGTTGCCCGATACCAGGAAGTCGGCGCAGGCCAGGTTGACAGGGCGAGTGAAGGCCAAGACGGAACCAAAGGCCGAGAGCGGGTCTCCCGCCCAGGCTGCCTCGAGGGCGTCTTCAATCGCTTCGGCGGCCGCAGCTCCACACGGATTGTTGTGTTTGGTGACGGCCACGAAGGGCTCGTCGAACTCCTTGGCCAGGGCATGGGCCGCGTCGAGATCGACCAGGTTGTTGTAGGAGAGCGCCTTGCCGTTCAGCACTTCGGCACTCGCCACCGAGGGTTCGTCCAACCGGCCCGCGCGATAGAACGCAGCGTTCTGGTGGGGGTTCTCCCCGTAGCGCAGCTCCAGCACCTTCTCTCCAGCAGTGGCGAAACTCTCGGGGAAGGGCGTCTCGGTCAGCCCGTCACCAATCTCTTGCTCGTGCATCCAACGACTGATCGCCGCGTCGTAGCGCGCGGTCAGCGCAAATGCCTTGCACGCTAGTTTTCTCCGGAATTCTATGGAGAGTGAGCCTTCCAGCTTCTGCATCTCATCGAGCAGCGTGCCGTAGTCTTCGGGGTCGGTGACGATGCCGACGTAGCGGTGATTCTTGGCGGCGGAGCGCACCATCGATGGGCCGCCGATATCGATCTGTTCGATGGCCTCGGCCCGAACCACATCGGGATTGGCCACGGTCGCCTCGAAGGGATAGAGGTTGACGACGACCAGGTCGATGCCAGAAATGTCGTGAGCGGCCATCGCATCGGTGTGGCTCGACTCCTCACGTAGGGCCAAGATCCCGCCGTGGACCTTGGGATGCAGGGTCTTCACCCGACCATCCATCATCTCGGGGAAGCCCGTGTACTCGGACACCTCGGTGACGGGGACTCCGCCCCGCTCGAGAGCCGCGTAGGTACCGCCCGTCGAGAGAATCTCGACGCCCATTTGGTTGAGGGCACGGGCGAAATTCTCGATGCCGGTCTTGTCGGATACGCTGACCAGCGCGCGTCGGATCTTCGGTTGCATTCTCGTCTCCAGCCCACCCGGGCTCGAAGAAGGTGATCGGCCCTGGCGGTTCGCTTCCGCCGGCCGGGAACGGGTACGCATGACCACGGAAGGTCCTGCAGAGGGCCCGAGTGTAGCGCTCGAGCGGAGGAAGTCTCCCGCTGGTGGCCTTCTTTGCCGGTGTGATGGCCGCTCCGATTCCCGGCTTGTTTGCGATCAATTCCCTGACTGGTCCGCGAGCGCTCCGTCTCTTGCTCCTCACTCTCACTCTCGTCTCGGCCTGCGCTTGCTACCGCGAGACCTCGCCGGATCTCGAAGCCCTGGCAGCGCAAGGCGTGCTCTTCGAGAACGCCGTCTCGGTGATGGGCACGAAGCTGCTCGCGGGTGGCTTCCCACGGCGCCGGAGGACTCGTTCTGCCCGTGGATTCGCTACTGGGATCCGCACGAACTGCCCACCCTCTCGAGCCCTACGTCTCAGCCTTCCAGAGCGACGAGAGGTTCGAGCTTCGCCTCATTGACCGTGAGGCTTATTCGCCAGCTGACCAATCACGACGACGGCAACGTCCTGGCGACGCCGCTCCCCGGCCCCGCAGAGTGTCCGAGTTCGTTTCGAACATGGACCTCATCCTGACCGAGATGTCCCGGGTGCGGGGGCCGGCCTCCGGCGAGGATGTGGTGAACGGCGAGTTCCTGCGCGCCTTCGCGCGGCGCTCCGCCCGCGAGCGCGAATGGGATGGGAAGGAGGGCAGGGAGTCGGCGCAAGCCACCCTCGACTACCCGGCTTTTGGAGCACGACTACCGCTATAGTAGGCCGAGCTGAATTTGCGACATCGTAGGTGGCCCCTGCGAGTTGGTGGGCAGCATCGCCGATCTCCAGGACGACATCGAGCCCCATGCGGAGCGCCTCTTCTCACGCGAGGCCTACGAAGGGCCGATCTCGGAGGAGCTCAGAAAGTACCGGGAAACGCTCTCGAAGATCGGCTGCATCGGCCGATGACGCCGCGGTGGGAAGGCACATCCATGCCTTCCATGCAGTAGAGAGAGGGAAGGAAGCGTGTCAATCAGCAGAAGGTCCACGCCCGTGGCGGTGAGTCTCTGCGCGGGAGTGGTACTCGCGCTGCTCGTGGGATTCTTGCCACGCCGCTCCCCCAACGTCGTCCTGATCGTCGTCGACACGTTGAGGGCGAGCGCACTCTCGACGGCCATCGGGAATCCGGAGACGCCGAACCTCGCGAAGCTGGCTGCCGAGGCGACCCAATTCAAGTTCGCCTTCGCCCATGCGCCCATGACGGTTCCATCCCACGCGGCTCTCTTCTCAGGCCGGCATCCGTGGGAGACCGGCGTGCTGAACAACGGACAGGACCTCCCCGACGACCTGCCGCTCTTGACCGAAGCTCTGCGAGACAACGGCTACCAAACGGCCGCGGCGGTGAGCCTGGCCACGCTCTGGCCGCGGGAGCGCCTCCGGGGCTTCGACCGCGGCTTCGATCACTACGACAACGGCGAGCTCGAGGTCGCGCCAGCCCAGGACACCTCCGCACGCCTGCGCAAGACCCTCGACCTCCTGAACCCGAGCGAGCCCTTCTATCTCTTCGCGCACTTCTCCGATCCCCACGAGCCTTACAACCTCCACCAAGGTCCCGATCGCATCGCGGAGATCGTCTTCGACGACGAGCGCGCCGCGGTGGTGACGACCTCAAAGATGAGCTACTGGGAGGCGGAGCTCGAGCTCACCCCGGGCCTCCACCGGTTGGTGATTCGCTCCGGCTCCGCCTTCAAGCTGCGTAGCCTCGAGTGCTCTGACGAGCGCGGCCCGGTCGTGCCCCGGTTCGTGACGGGAGAGCTCCTCGTTCCGGGAACCGAGATCAGCGTCGAGCTATCCAACGCTGGCGCTGCCCCCACCAAGTTGAAGGTGCGTGCCTGGCTGAACGACGTGCCCTCGCTGGAGGAAATCCACGCCCGTTATGCCGCCGAGGTACGCGAAGTGGATGCGGCCATCGGCGTCCTCGTCGCCGAACTCGAGGCCCGCGACTTGTGGGACAACACCCTCGTGGTGTTCACCTCCGATCACGGCGAGGCCCTCGGGGAACACGGAACGGTGGGGCATGTAGTCAATCTCTACGACGAGTTGATCCACGTCCCGCTTCTCGTGCGCCTGCCCGGAGGCCGCCAGGACGATGACTTGCGGCTCTCGAGTCGTGGGATCGCACGACACGTGGACATCCTCCCGACCATCCTCGAGACTCTTGACATCGCTCCGCCGGATAAGATTGCGGGCGAGTCGCTCTTCCTGGTTGGCGAACGCCAGCTCGTGGCGGAAACCCACCCCCCCGAAGCCCCCCGAACCCTCTTCTGCGTGCGCGACCAGACCTACAAGCTGGTCTTCGATCCGGAAGCTGAGTCCTTCGAGATGTACCGCCTGGGGCCGGATCCCCTCGAACTCGACAACGTCTACGGACACCAGGGTCACTTGCGGAAGACCTGGGAGCTGATCCTGCGGAGGCTTGCTGGCGAAATCGAGATCGACGAGTCGCGAGATGAGGTCGCCCAACGACGACTCTCCGCCCTGGGCTACTAGCCTACGGGTCGAGCGCGGCTAGGGTTCATGAATGTCTGAGCTTGGGGCACAATCCTCATTCGTTCCGTGATGATCGACCGGGGACCCTTCTAGTCTCCGCTCCACGCGAACCGTCTCTGGAGGAGAACCATGATCGCTCGATATTCCGCCACCGCCTTGGTGGCCGCCGCCCTCTTCGCGCCCTCCGGCGCAGAATCACCCACCCACCGCGCCGCTAGCGGAACCAGCTGGGTCAAGACCTTCAGCGAGTCGAGTGAGTTCACGCTCGACTCCATCACTCAGCGCATGAATGGCAACGAGATCGATGCGCCGGGAATCGAGATGGAGGGTTCCTTGGTGCGTGCCTTCGAGATCATCGACGATTGCATCGAGGCGGAAGACGGAGTACTCGGATCAGGCACGCGCTCCTTCGAGGAGGTCACGGGGAGCTGCAAGATTCGCGTGGGCGCCGGTGGTGAGTTGGATGAACGAGAGGTCTACCTGACGAGCCGACTCGAGGGGCACGAGCTGTCCTACGAGCGCGATGGGGACGACTACGAGTTCTCCTACAGCGAGGACAGTGACGGGGACGACGATCTGCTCGAGACTCTCATCGAGGATGCCGACTTCCAGCTGCTCGTCCCCGAAGAAGACGTCAAGGAAGGCGACTCCTGGAGGGTCGACCTCGCGGAAGGTCGCGCCTTCTTCGCCCCCGGAGGCCAACTCACCTGGGAACCGTCCGAAGCTCCCGCGCCCATGCCAAACTCGATGGACGCGGTCAGCTTGATTTCAGTGTCCATGGTCTCGCTGGCCGACTGTTCCGAGGAGATCACAGGCACGATCGAGGCCACCTGGAAGAGCACGCGTGAGGAGGACGGTCACGAGGTGGCGGTGATAGCTCTCGAGCTCGATGCCGAGTTGAGTGCGAATCTCGACGAGGAGCTCATGCGCATGGCAGGCGCCGTCGATCTCGATGCTCAGGACCACGTCTTCGACTGCAACTGGGAAGTGGAAGGCACGGGAGAGCTGCTCTGGGATCTCGAGGCCGGTCACTTCCTCTCGCTCGACATGGAGTGCGAGATCATCATCGAGTTCGAGATGTCCTGGGAGGAGCCCTTCGGCAAACTCGAGATCGAGGCCGAGGTCTCGGGCGAGACGAAGATCGAAGCCAGGGCGGAGTAGGCGGTCGGCAGGCCATGGGTGAGCGCGAGGAGCCCGCGCTCACCTCACCATCAAGAGCTGCGCTTCGAGCGCAGGTACTCCTCGATGAACTCGTCGATGTCCCCGTCGAGGACCGCGTTGAGATTGCCCTTCTCGAACTTGGTGCGGTGGTCCTTGACCAGCTGGTTGGGGTGCATCCAATACGTTCGAATCTGGCTACCGAAGGCGATCTCGCCCTTGGCGCCGTAGAGCTTGGCCATCTCGGTGTCGCGTTCGGCCTCTCGCCTCTGGAGGATCTTGGCCTTCAG
>Ga0316190_10001657_pt1 | contig 16183 bp, 12 predicted proteins | sample Eddworburrow2_MG_FD_204929 | JGI IMG/M metagenome (GOLD analysis project Ga0316190, IMG submission 204929) | Coastal sediment microbial communities from Maine, United States - Eddy worm burrow 2 | ecosystem: Environmental > Aquatic > Marine > Coastal > Sediment | place: USA: Maine | collected... | reverse complement strand
TGGACCAGCCGGCGATACAAATCGGGGGAATAGACGGCTGTGGCGTCTTCCTGTATCCGAATGATTGGACCCGGGGACCACAGGCAGTACTGGGCATCAAAATAACCGTCGTGGAAGAGCGGGATCCACCGCCATATGGCCTCAAACATATCGCGTACGATTTCGCCCAGATGCCACAGGAGTTTGGCCGACCTTTCCGGTTCGTCCATTAAATCCATAATGCTTTCGTTGTGCCCACGCAGGATTGCATGCAAGTCGGTGGGGCCGATTTCCGGCCCGTGACTGACGGGGAAACGACCGGCGGCTCTCTCAACCAGCGCATCAATAAACGCCATATACTTCAGATACCAGGGATCGGCCGCTTCCAGGTTCACCGCGAAGGCTTCTTCCCAGGATAGCTTGCGCTCATCACCCAGAATATTTTGGGGTAAAACGCGCAGCGGGTTTCCCAGCATGGCCGGCAGAAAAGGAACGGTTACCTGGGTAGGACAGGCACCGCGAATTATGTCGTCGTTAACGACCTCGCCTTCGCGGGCCAGGCGAACATGATCATCCATGAAATCCCGAGGCTCGACCATCTCCGGGGTCAGAAACTCCGCAGCCTCCCAGCGTTGACAGACCGCAAATTCTTCCATTGGAAACCAACCGACCAGAGAAAAACCGACCAGGGGCCGCTTGACGTCTTCACGATTCCAGAAACGCAGGTACTTTACGATCTTGGCTGGGTCATTACCAAACGGGATTTGAGCCATTCTTTTTGTCTCCCAAAGTATTATATAAGATGAGATCCTGTTTTTTTCAATACCTCTGCTTTATGGACGTATCTGTGGATGTTTTTGATCATAGGCTTTTTCGTTCTATAAATCAATTACGACCCGAGTTGCCTCCATGCGAATTCTTCTCTTTACTCATATCCCTTTTTAGGGTATGAAACCAGCCACAAAAATACTTAATTGACCCAACTTTCAATCAGAGTTACGGTTTGCTATCATCAGCAATTATTGAGGATAAAAAATGACGACCTGCAGCCTATCATTTCCACCCCAGATTAATCTGGCAAAATTGCCGACACCGATGCAGCCCCTGCGGCGGCTGAGTGAGCGGTACGGCGTTGAATTGTACGTTAAGCGCGACGATCTGAGCGGAATCGCCCTGTCGGGCAATAAAATTCGCAAACTGGAATTTGTTCTGGCCGATGCACTGGCCCAAAAAACCGATACGGTGATTACCTGTGGTGGCGCCCAATCAAACCATTGCCGCGCGACCGCCATCGCGGCCGCCATGCTGGGTCTTAATTGTCGGCTGATTCTGCGCACCCCGGACCCGGCAAATCCACCGCCGCTGGAAGGCAATATTTTGCTGGATCGTATGACCGGGGCCGAGATTGTGTGGATTACCCCGGATGAATACAGGCAGCGGGACGAATTCATGGCGCGTGAAGCTGCATCCCTCCAGAGGTCCGGGAGAACAGCTTACACGATACCTATGGGGGCCTCCAATGCGCTGGGTGCGCTGGGGTATATCCGGGCCATGGAGGAGCTGGTCAATGATATCACCAACACATTGGGCGGCGGCAATCGACCCTGCACGATCATCAATGCCACCGGTTCCGGCGGAACCAGCGCCGGTTTAATACTGGGCGCTAAAATCTTCGATGTGAACGCCCGGATTGCCGGCATCAATGTTAGTCACGACCGGGCGTATTTTGTGCGGGCCATTGGTGATATCTGCGAGCAGGCCATCGCTGATTATCATCTTGATGTTGAATTTAACCGCCAGGGGGACGTTGAGATTATCGATGGATACGTCGGCGAAGGCTATGGGTTGTCAAAGACCGAGGAACTCGATCTTATATGTGACGTCGCCCGAACCGAGGGGATTTTCCTGGACCCGGTTTACACCGGCAAGGCTTTTTTCGGCATGATTCAGGAACTGAAACGTGATCCCAAATGCTTCGGAGAGCAGATCATATTCCTGCATACAGGCGGGATTTTCGGCTTATTTCCCAAAGCGGACCAAATCAGGCCGCTTCTTGAAACCCGGTAGCCAAAGGGGGAGGCTTTAATCGACAGATTTCAGGGATTACATCAATAGCTTTGAGAACGATGCAAAATCTATTGGGGCGAATTCCCCACGACTTGCCGCGGGGCACCTCATCTGATCAATTGATCATCAGCACCTTGGCGCCGCGGATCTTTCTTTCTTTAAGCTCAAGCAGCGCAATGTTGGCATCTTCCAGGGAAAATTGCTCAACTTCGGGAATAAATGGTATCCGGGCAGCCAATTCCAGAAACTCGATAACATCCCGCCGGACAACGTTGGCGACGCTCTTGATTTCTTTTTCCATCCATAAATGCTGCGGGTAATCGAGCTTCAACAGATCCTCCTTGTCGGATTCTTCTTTGCGGATGGCATTGATCACCAGCCGGCCGCCGGGAGTCAACGCCTTCAGCCCTTTTACTACCGGTTTCCAGGCCGGGGTGGTGTCGATGATGCCGTGCAGTTTTTGCGGCGGTTCATCTGCAGTATCACCGGCCCAGGCCGCCCCTAGCTCGCGGGCGAACTCCCTTTCTCTGGCACTACGGGCAAATACATAAATCCCGCACTCGGGGAATCTGTGTTTTACCATCTTCAACACCAGATGGGCCGAGGCACCAAAACCGGTAAGCCCCAGTCTCTGGCCGTTCTGCAAGCCGGTCAAGCGCAGGGACCGATACCCGATGGCACCGGCGCACAGCAGTGGTGCTGCCTGGGCATCGCTGAAAACAGCGGGAATTTCATAGGCAAAATTTTGCGGTACCGTCATATACTGCGCATACCCTCCAGGGGCATCCCGACCGGTGGCCCTGAATTCACGGCATAGATTCTCAAGCCCAGCGTGACAGTAGGTGCATTGCCCGCAGGCCGAATGGATCCAGGCAATCCCTACCCGTTCGCCGATGCGATAGCGCTTTGCCTGATTTCCGCTCTCTACCACCCGTCCAATGGCCTGGTGACCTAAAATGACAGGTAGCTGCCGGGGCGGGGTGCGGCCTTCGATTTCATCCAGTTCGGTATGGCAGACGCCGCAGGCGGTCACTTTGACCACAATTTCATCGTTTTCGGGTCTTGGCTCCGGCACGTCCTGCAACGCCAGTGGTTGCCGTTCTTCTTTAAGGTTGCATAGCCGGTTTAATACCATCGCCTTCATATCAATTGCTCCCTGACTGCTGTTAAAGATCGGGTATTGTTAGGATATTTGATGCATCCAATTTTGATCCGAGATCTTCAAGCAACCTTTTTAGGTCCGTTTCTTTAATGATCATTTCGTTATCAAAAATATATCAATAAGTTTGGCTCAGGTGAAGGAGTTTTTTTAATTTACAAATTGTTCAAATTTCGGTGTAAAATGTCGCCATTGACCTTTTTTTGATAATCATGGTATAGAATCCAACCTAAAACGTATAATTATAGCTCATCCAGAATTTGGTTCTTAAAGCGAATAGCTCATAGAGAGTTGGAGCCTAAATAGACATTCTTCAATCATTATAAGGAGGGAATTTCACATGAGAGAGGTGGTTATTGTCAGTGGATCGCGGACGGCGATCGGAACATTCGGCAGCGGTCTTAAAGATGTACCGGTGGTGGAACTTGGTGCTATTGTTTTGAAAGATGTTTTGAAAAAGGCCAATTTAAAGCCGGTTGCCGGTGTTGTTGCCATGGAAACCGTACCGGATAAGCTGAGAGATCAGGGGATTACCGATCTCGAAAAGAAATCCTATGATTGGGATGCTGCTGCAGCCGAGATTGCGATTGACGAAGTGATCATGGGTAATGTCCTCCAGGCTGCCCAGGGGCAAAATCCTGCGCGGCAGGCCATGATCGCCGGCGGTATACCCAAGGAAACCCCGGCCTGCACTATCAACAAGGTTTGCGGCTCCGGCCTTAAGGCCATCGCCTTGGGCGCCTCGGCGATTATAAGCGGATCCGCAGATGTGATCCTGGCGGGTGGTCAGGAAAATATGAGCCAGGTGCCTATGGCTTTACCCAAGGCGCGCTGGGGTCACCGAATGGAGCTGACCGGGGTCGGGGATATTTATGATCTGATGGTGTTCGACGGACTTTATGAAATTTTTTACGGATATCATATGGGCATGACGGCTGAAAACATTGCCGCCATGTATGAGATTACTAGACAGGAACAGGATGAGCTAAGTGTCCTGAGTCATAATCGAGCCAAATCGGCGATCAATGAAGGTATTTTTGCCCAGGAGATCACACCGGTGGTCATCAAGACACGAAAGGGTGAATTTACCTTTGACACGGATGAACGACCCATGGATACCGATATGGAAAAGATGGCCAGATTGCGACCGGCCTTTAAACCAGACGGCACGGTGACGGCCGGCAATGCTTCGGGCATCAATGATGCCGCCGCCGCGGTACTGATGATGGGGGCGAATAAGGCCAGAGAACTGGGACTTGAACCGATAGTCAAAATCAGGGCTTTCGCTGCGGGTGGTGTTGACCCAGCCTACATGGGATTGGGCCCCGTTCCCGCTGTTAGAAAAGTGCTGAAAGCTGCCGGAATGACGCTAAACGACATCGATATGATCGAGCTCAATGAGGCCTTTGCATCCCAGGCCATCGGCTGCATGCGGGAGCTCGGCATCGAAACGGACCGTCCCAACGCACTCGGCAGCGGAATTTCCCTGGGGCATCCCATCGGCTGCACCGGTGCGCGCCAGATGGTTACCGGCATGCATCACATGCAGCGCAAAGGGTACAATACCGGGCTTATTACCATGTGCATCGGCGGTGGCATGGGGATGGCAATGATTGTGGAGAGATAAAAACTGCGGGTTTGGGAGAAGGAAAATCAGGATTGAAATTGCTAAAAACTCGAATCACCGAACACCTAAATTAACGCGTTTTTTTCTTTACTTAATCTGCTAAAATTGCTAATAATTATGCAAATTCTTTTCTGAAAAATTAGTGGGCTGAGATCAAACGGATAAAAGCGTCCGGGGAGGTAAACGAGGATGGACATTGGTCGCAAATTGGGAATATTGGTATTTTTCGGTGTACCGGCAATTATCGGCGGTGGCATCACCTATCATATTTTTGACGGAAACTATGTGCCGGTTTTTGTTTACGAAACCTTGCTCTTGTCGATTGCCGGTGCCTATCTCAGCAAATAATATTCGTATCCTCACAAACTGAACGAGATGTTTTTGACGATTGCCACGGCCCAAACCCATTGTCTCCGGTTTATTGTGCCGTGGCTTTGTTTATTCAATTGCGAAGTGTTCGGTTCTCGGCCGGGCCCGGTAATAAAGACGTTACTGCAGCACTCGCCGAGGGGGTTGGAATTAAATCACCGAAGCGCCCATCCGCTCGGGAGGTACTTTGAGCGATTCGACACCGCGTGATATTATTTTGTGGTTTTTTCTGGCCTTGTTTCTGGTCTCCTGTTTTTTATTGGGATGGCTTCTCTGGCCGTTTTTATCGATAATTATTCTGGCAGCAGTTATCACCGGGATTTTTAACCCGGTTTACCGATATTTAAATCGGAAATTTAGCCCGATACCGTCCTCGCTGCTGACCTGTCTGATCATATTCCTCGTGCTGTTTATTCCGGTATCCGTTTTTATCGGCATTCTGGCAAATGAAGCCTATGATATGTATCTGTCAGCCAGGGAGGCGGTGTTAAGCAACCAATATAAAGAGTTGTTGGCAAACAGCAAAATTGTTGAAAAAATCAACCCGTTTCTGTCTAATTTTGGACTGACGATTACCGGCGAAGAAATCAATAAGGGGATTGCCGAGCTTGGCAGGGTGGTCGGATTATTCCTTTACGAACAGGCAAGGTCCATGACGGCCAATGTCTTTAATTTTGTAGTCAATTTCTTTTTTATGATTTTGATCATATTCTATCTCTTGATCGACAGCCATCGTTTGGCAGCATTTATTGTCGAGCTTTCACCCCTGCCGGACGACCAGGATGAAAAACTGATCCAGAAGTTTAAGGACATGGCCGGTGCCATTCTCATCGGCAATGGATTGGGCGGAATTATTCAGGGAACCCTTGGGGGTACCGTTTTTGCCCTGTTTGGATTTAATTCTTCCTTTCTGTGGGGCGTGATTATGGCCTTAATGGCATTTCTACCGATTGTCGGCATCGGCATCGTATTTATTCCGGCATCAATTTACTTATTTTTGAATGGGCGAGTTTCAGCCGGCATCTTTTTTATCGTTTTTTATATCCTGCTTTCCGGGGGAATCGAATATTTTTTTAAACCCAAAGTGGTGGGGAAGCGTGTTCAGATGCACACATTGCTGGTGTTTCTTTCCATTATCGGCGGGTTGAAACTTTTTGGGATATTGGGCATCATTTACGGTCCCCTGGTGGTGACGGCGTTTTTAACCTTAAGTGATATTTACGAATCCAGTTATCGACGGATTGTTGAACCTGAAGGGAAATAAAAATGATCCAAAACGAGGTAATGGGTGAAATCAGCATCGAAAAAGAGATGAAAAAATCGTATCTCGATTACGCCATGAGTGTCATCATCGGCCGGGCTTTACCGGATGTGCGCGATGGCCTCAAACCTGTCCACCGGCGGGTGCTGTTTGCCATGCGGGAACTTAAAAACGACTATAACAAACCTTATAAAAAATCAGCGCGTATCGTTGGTGATGTGATTGGTAAATATCATCCCCATGGTGACACGGCCGTATACGATACCATTGTACGTCTGGCCCAGAATTTTTCGATGCGGTATCCGCTGGTGGACGGACAGGGTAATTTCGGTTCCATTGACGGAGATCCGCCGGCTGCCATGCGGTATACTGAAATCCGCATGCAGCGCTTGGCACACCAGATGCTGGAAGACCTGGACAAAGAAACAGTGGAATTTGTGCCCAATTATGATGAATCACTCACCGAACCAGCGGTGCTTCCGTCCAAAATTCCCTATCTCCTGATTAACGGCTCGGCCGGTATCGCTGTTGGAATGGCCACCAATATACCGCCGCATAACCTTTCTGAAGTTATCAATGCCGCTGTCGCGCTGATCGATAATCCGCAAGTCACCTGGCAGGAACTGATGCATTATATTCCAGGTCCTGATTTTCCAACCGGCGGTATCATCTACGGGACGGACGGGATTAAAGAAGCCTATCGGAACGGGCGGGGCATCATCAAAATTCGCGCCCGGGTCGTCGTCGAAAAGGATAAGCGCACCCAGCGTGAAACCATCGTTGTAACGGAGTTGCCGTACCAGGTTAACAAAGCCAAATTGGTTGAAAAGATCGCCGAACTTGTCAGAGACAAGCACATTGAAGGTGTCAGTTATGTGCGGGATGAATCGGACCGGGAGGGCATGCGTATTGCAGTGGGTCTCAAAAAAGACCAGATTGCCGGCGTCATCATCAATCAACTTTATAAAATGACGCGTATGGAAAACACCTTTGGCATCATTTTCCTTGCCATTGTCAACAACCGGCCGGAAATGTTGGCCTTGAAGGAGATTCTGGAATACTTTATCCTGCATCGCAAGGATATTGTTATCCGCCGAACCCGCTATGATTTGAAAAAAGCCGAAGCGCGGGCTCACATCCTGGAAGGCTTGAAAATCGCCCTTGATCATTTGGATGATGTTGTGGCCTTGATTCGGCAATCCACATCGCCGCCGGAGGCCAAAGAACGTTTGATTGAACGCTATGATCTGACGGCCATCCAGGCCCAGGCTATCCTCGATATGCGGTTGCAGCGGCTGACGGGTCTTGAGCGTGAGAAAATAGTGCAGGAATATAAGGACTTGCTCAAAGATATTGCCCGCTTTAAAGAGATTCTCGCCAACGATCGTTTGGTTCTCAATATAATCAAAGAAGAGCTTGGCGAGATCAAACAGGAATACGGTGATGACAGGTACACGGAAATTGTTGAAAAGACCAAGGAGATCACCCTTGAAGACATGATCGTGGAAGAGGATATGGTTGTTAGCATTTCCAAACGGGGATATATCAAACGTAATCCCATTACCCTTTACCGCAATCAGCGTCGCGGAGGAAAAGGCAAGACGGGCATGGGGACAAAAGAGGATGATTTTGTCGAGCATCTATTTGTTGCCTCCACCCATCATACCTTCATGTTCTTTACCAATAAAGGCAAAGTCTACTGGTGCAAGGTTTATGATATTCCCCAGGCCGGTCGCATGAGTCTTGGCAAGGCGATTGTCAATCTGCTAAATTTCGAATCCGGCGAAAGCCTGACTGCCGTGCTTGCCGTCCCTGAGTTTGAGCCCGGTTACCATGTGCTCATGGCCACCAAAGGCGGGTTGGTCAAGAAGACGGACTTAATGGCATTCAGTCGGCCCAGAGCCGGTGGTATTATTGCATTGAGTCTTATGCCCAATGATGAATTGATATCCGCCAGAATTACCGACGGTACCCTGAATGTGTTTATAGGATCACTTATGGGCAAGTCAATACGATTTCATGAGGCCGATATTCGCCCATCGGGACGTACGTCCATGGGTGTGAGGGGCATGAGGCTTGACGGCGGGGATCGAATTGTGGCCATGGAAGTGTTGAGTCACGGGCAAACCCTGTTTGCCGTAACCCAGAACGGTTACGGCAAAAGAACTTCCATCGATGAGTACCCTGTCCAGAAACGCGGCGGGAAAGGGGTAATTTCAATTAAAACCACTCAGCGAAATGGACTGGTCGTTTCCATTTTACTCGTTGAAGAAGATAACGATTTGATGCTGATGACAAGCAACGGCAAGATTATTCGGATGCCCATCAAAGGCATTTCAGTTATCAGCCGAAACACCCAAGGGGTGAAAGTCATGGGGATGGAAGTCGATGAACGCGTGGTGGGTGCCGCGCGGCTGGCCGAGAAAGAAGAATAGAAATTGCTAGATTGTTCGAATCTTAGAAAGTTATTATTTGAATGGATAAAAAAAAAGGGCATAAAGGTGAAGGCCATCGCCAGCGCTTGCGGGAACGTTTTCTAAACGCCGGCTTAGACGGGTTCCAGGATTACGAAGTCATCGAGCTGTTGCTGACACTCGGTACGCCACGAAAAGATTGCAAAGATATGGCCAAGGCTGCATTGTCAAGGTTCAAAACGTTACAGGGGGTGATGGAAGCTTCCAGCCACGAGCTTTGCGAGGTGGACGGCATCGGACCCAAAAATTCATTTGGACTCAAACTGATAAAAGCAGTATCGGACCGATACCTTGAAAAGAAGTTGATCAATAAAAGTCCGGTTAACAATTCAAAGGAACTTTTTGATTATCTTTATCACAGCATCAGGGATAAAACCCGCGAGCACTTCAAGATAATTTTTCTGGATTCCAAAAACCGCGTAATATCCACCGAAACCCACTCAAAAGGCACCTTAAACGCCAGCAGTGTCTATCCGAGAGAGGTGGTGGATTTGGCCCTCAGACACAAGGCAGCTGCCTTAATATTCGCTCATAACCATCCATCAGGAGATCCCAAGCCATCCTCGGAAGATATTGCCATTACCAGACAGCTTGTATTTTCAGGAAAAGTGATGGGCATCACCGTTCATGAACATATTATCATCGGTGACAACTGCTATTACAGTTTTGCAGATCAGGGCTACATTGCTCGAATGGGCCGGGAATTCGATACCCGATTACAATGATCTAAAACTTTTCTATTCTGGGATACCCGTCAGTTACAACAAAGGGCTGAAGCAAAGATAAATTTAACAAAGTAGATTTAATCATCCAATGTCACAGAAAAAAAGACGTCCGCCTGACTGTTTTGCGAACCTTGAAACCGTATTTCCCATGGGGAAAGATGGTTTACGACATACACCGGACGTCTGTCTTGCCTGCCATCATAAAACAGAATGTTTGAGAATGGCAATACAGGGACGTGACGGACTTAAAGTCCGGGAAGAACAGATCGATAGAGCATACAGCTCCGGCATGATCGGTTTTCTCGAAAGATGGTCGAGGAAGAAGGCGATCAATCGCCAAAAAAAATCCTGATGATGTGATCTTGAGTTCGGCTGAAGCCGGGCACTACACGTTAGCGGCTGTTACCTTCCAAAAAGAATTAAGTTTCTTCTAAAATATCGGTATTTCAGCTAAATCTTGCTTTCTATCTTCAGAAATTCATGATATAATTTTTTAATAGTCTTGAAAATGAATCCTAAAACAGGAGACGAAATTGGCATTCTGGAGATACAGAGAAGAGTTGAGTCAGGCCGATCGAATTAGACGGTCCTATTATGAACTTCTCAGAGATGAATTAGATCAATTCTTGCTTCAATATGCCTTGATTGACTCCTACCAGAATTTTGTCTCCCAGCAATTATCGTTTCCTTTTGTTGAAAAACGTGAGCTAAAACCCCGTGCGCGAATTCCGGATAGGGAGTATGAAAGCCAAAACGCTTTTCTCGTCGTTTTTGTTGAAGACCATGTGCCGGACGAACATAAAAAGTATATCCGGATTTTCGACAACAACAAAATAACCAAAACCAATCTCTCAAGGTTCAAAACCCTTGAGCTCTCGCAAAATTTCGATCGCAGCTGGAAGTATTTAGAGACTGTCCAGTTTAAGAATTTCATCAAGCAATTGCTACCGGTGGATTATGCCCTTCTGATCCAGAGAGACACTGCCGGCATGTCAAAAAACCGCTACGGTTTGTCCCATTTTCATGTACGCATTGACTGGCCCATTGCCGATGCGGCTGAAGACATGGCCCAAAGTCTGCGATACATATCCAAGGATCTCTATGAAAAAGGCGACAAATATGCTGAAGATATTCAAAAGAAATTTTTTGAATACTATGGTTTACCCGTGATGGCCGGTGGCAGACGAACGGCTGCCATTGTAGCCTCCCAGTATATGAAACGGATACCGGGCATTACCACGGTATATGCTGGCAGCAGTGAATCGAGATCTTTACTACGCATATCCGAGCGGGGCGTTTCGAAAGCGGTTTTGATGAAATTTAGCAATCAGGATCTGGAACAAATCCTCGAAAGCACACACCTTTCGCCTCACATATTTAAAAAATACTACATGGTCGCCCGGGAAAAAAAGGATGCTGTATGTATCTTTCAGGCGACTTATGCCCAAACCTACCACTCCCGGCCGCCCGAAGACGGCAAGCTGCGCGACATCAAGCCGGACTTGAACTGGCTGGCCGTCGGCGGACAGCACATTCTGCCCAAACCGGGTGTCTGGAAATATCCGCCACTGCCGATCAACATTATTTACACATAAACGAATTGAACAGATGTTGATGCATTTCCTGGAAATAGTTATTGTGTAGGCGAAAGAGCTATTTTGCGAGCTCTTTGGCCTCAATTCGTTTATATTTGCCAAATCCGGCTAAGCCAAAATAGATAGCAATGCGCCGCCTTAAACCGACAAGAAACCGAATACCATTTTTCAGCTTGAACCAGGAGACCGAACTGATGCTGGATGCTGGATAAAATAAGGAATTTTTCCTTTTCGTTTGTTTACTTTAGGTATGTAAAACGGTTAACCAACTGACGATGGTCCCTCATTTTTTCGGTTCGGTACCTTCTATAAAAAGCGCATCAACCGCATTTTTGGCGCCCTCGTCCGCGAGCATGCCGGTTTGCGGGTTCATTCGCACCTTGATCACGTTATCCGGAAGATCAAAATAGGGGGGGGATTCGGTTGTTGGTGCGTTTTGCATAAATTGGATCCATATGGGCAGGGCTGCTTTGGCGCCGGTTTCTCGATCCCCCAAGGTTCCGCCCGGATCCAGGCCGACCCAGACCCCGGCTGCAATTGTCGGCGAAAATCCCAGAAAAAGGGCATCCCGGTAATTATTGGTCGTTCCTGTTTTTCCGGCGACTGGGCCTCGCAGTATGCGTGCTCTGCTGCCGGTTCCTTCCTGGACGACACCTTCAAGCATATTGGTTATGATAGCCGCCGCTCCGCGGGACATTACCAGCTTTTTTTGAGGTTCGGCGCGCCAGATTACCCGATTCCGGTGGTCGGTAACTTCTTTAATGCCATGGGGCTCGATCCACTTCCCCCCCCGAGGGAAGACGGCATAAGCGGAAGTTAAATTGATCAGGGTTACTTCCGATGTGCCCAGTGCCAGTGATAAATAAGGCGACAGATTGGACGCAATACCGAGGCGATGGGCAAAGCCTGCAACCGAGTTCGGCCCCAGCATTTCAATTAATCGTATCGCGGGGATGTTCTGTGATACGGCCAGCGCCTCTCTTAGGGTTATTTCTCCCAGAAACGCTTTCGAGAAGTTTTGCGGGCGCCACTCATTATCCTCACCGGTTCTTTTAAAGGCAATCGGGGCATCCAGAATCAATTGGTTCTGAGCGAATCCCTGCTCCACGGCATAGGCATAAACGATAGGCTTGAATGCCGAGCCGGGCTGTCTCCTGGCTGTGGTTGCCCGGTTGAAAAAACTATCATCAAAATTCCTGCCCCCCACCATGGCAAGAATTGCGCCGGACTTCACATCCAGGGCTATCAGTGCAGCCTGGGGGGCGACTTGCAGGATGTTTTGTTTTTCCATTCGCGTTTCCAGAGCAAGAAGACCGTCTTCTACAGCTCTTTGTGCAGCGCTTTGAAGCCTGAAATCAAGAGTGGTGTCTATCGAGAGTCCGCCTTTATAAAGTCTTGATGCGCCCAAAATGTCTTCCAGATGTTTTTTGACATATTCCACAAAATAAGGTGTTCGGGTTACATTTTTGCTTTTCTTGCCAAGTTGAATCGCTTCCTTCATCGCTTGATTATAGTTTTTTGCATTGATAATGCCGGCAGTCCGCATTTGTCTCAGCACAATATTTCTGCGCTTCAATGCGAGGTCCTCGTTTATCAGCGGGGAGTAGCGGGAGGGGGATTTCGGCATTCCGGCAATCAAGGCACATTCGGCCAGACTCAACGCTCCGACGGATTTGTTGAAAAACATTTCAGCAGCCGATTTTACCCCATAAGCGCCGCTGCCGAAATATACCTGATTTAAATACAACTCCAGAATTTCATCCTTGGTATATCGGCGTTCCAGCTGAAACGCCAGTATGGCCTCCTTTATTTTTCGGACAACGGTTTTACGGGATGTCAGAAACAATGTCTTGGCAAGTTGCTGGGTGATGGTGCTGGCTCCCTCGACAAACTCGCCGGCGAGGATATCTTTAATTAAGGCTCGTGCAATTCCCTTAAGATGGATACCACTGTGGGTGTAGAATTTTCGGTCTTCCGTGGCGATCAGGGCTGCTTTGAGATAGAAGGGAATACTATCGAGGGCAACAGGGTCCCTTTTTTCCAGATACAGTTCGGCCAGCAGCTGCTTATCGGCAGAATAAATACGGGTAACCGCCTGGGGTCTGAAAGCCTCCAGAGTTCGAATCTGGGGCAGATCTTGGGTGAAGGCGAAAAATGCGCCGGTTAGCACGCCTGCTGTCACTCCTGTCAGCAGAACAATGAAAACGATGATTTTATTATTGAAGCGAAAGCGCATGGCGGTATTATAGTTTATTCATTCCGTCCAGATCAGTGCTAAATTGTGTTGAATGAAAAAATGGAGAATATACATAGCAAACGACCACGACCCTCATCATGATAATGATTACAGGAATTGGGCCGAAAAAGCAAAGGCAAACGGTCGAGAAAAGGCCGGTGTACTTCTTGACGAAGGCGCGGCGCTGGGATGGTATTGGCGGTTAACGACGGGTATCAAAAAGCCTTGGGGTTAATTGGATATGAATAGAAACCCGGTGCGCCGGAAGTCAAATAGCGTTGGTTCATTGATGGACAAAGATAGAGGCGGTGTATGAAATGTCTGCTGCTATTGTGCAATATCGATATTTCTAAATTGATCGCCCTAATCGAGCGATACTCAATTATGTACTACTGGGTATTGGGTATTGGGTATTGGGTATTGGGTATTCGGTATTGGAGTTTATCGTAAATCGGTGCAAGTTTCATATATCTCCACACTATTATTGTCAAGCAACCCCAGAAAATCCTATGTACTGATCAAATTTATCATCCATCGAATTTCCGTAAATGTCTTTGCCGGTAAATTTGAATTCAATATGAGAAGGGTCGATCGTGCCGTCGGCGGTCGAATTTTGCTTTATTGAAAAAGTTACGGTTGCACTCAATTCTTCTTCATTCCAATAGACATTTTCAGGCAAAGGGGAAACGGTGACTTCGGTTGACGGAATGGGGAGCCCAAAATTATAGGCCTGACCAGGACCGTATTGGGTAGACCGACCTATCTGCCAATTGAACCTGTTTTCAATCGATTCCCTGTCCATCTGCTTATCAAACTGAAACACCATGGTAAAGGATTTGGATGCATCGGCGTTTTTCAAATATGAATCCAAAGCCGAAACATTGGTGTCGTTGGGCATGGTATAAAGGAAGGTGCTACCGGCCTGTGCGTACTTCATCTTCGGTGGATCCACTTTGTACATATAGCGGCTGACCGCGTCTGCCAGCATCGGGTCGACATGTCCAAGATAATCCACCTGTTTTTGGGCCTCATCCATTATCCCCATGTCTGCATACGCATACCCCATTTCAGCATATGCATCGTAAAATTTACCATCCTTCTGAATGGCAATTTCAAACTGGCGGATGGCATCTTCATAACGTCCCTGTCGGCTGTAAGTCAGACCCAAACCGTGGTTGCCAGCTGGATCTGTGGGAGCCATGCTGAGGACTTTGTTAAACTGGGTTGCCGCACTGCTGTAGTTGTCGGCGGCCAGAAAACCTTGACCCAAAGTGTAATAATTGCTTGCACTGGGATTTAATCTAACCGCTTCTTTATATTCGTCAATGGCCTCGTCAAAACGCTCTTCGGCAAATAATAAATTGCCCAGCTGGGTGTGGGTGTCATCGCGATAGGGGTTCAGGCGAATTCCGGTTTTATAGGCTTTAATGGCATTTTCGGGGTCGTCCATATTAAGGTACCCCTTCGCCATATAATTGGCTGCATCGACCGAGTAGACTGAATCGGGTGCCAGACCAATGGCGCGGGTGAACTCTTTGATAGCACCTCTAAAGTCTTTTTTCATATACAAATCAATACCGCTTTTCAGGGCATTGTTCGCCAACGATTGCAAGTGGGCAGAGCCCTGATTGGCAGCTGAAAATATATCGATAGAAGATGTACCGTCTAATAGTGACATTTCTTGTTAGTTACCTATTCTCGCGATAATTATTCAATAAATGTATCGGCTTGTTTTATCCCTAACTTTAGGAACCGATGAAGCGAAATAGATTCGATATCACGTAATTTTCCCAAATTTCATATCCCATCAAGACCATTCAACGGACTCTCCCAAAATCCGCTGCGTTGCCATTGGTAAGGAAGATTCTTTAACTTCAAGCGTCACTAAATTGACCATTTGGACTGCCCAACATAGTCAATATTTATATATCCTAATGAAATCATATGAAAAAATCAAGCTGTAACCTATGGCATGTTTATTGCTGAAATTAAACCCGAACTTAAAGCTTAACTCCAAACTTAAGGCGTTTGACTCATTTCAAAGTGGGTTGAAAGCCGTTTTTGGGACCTCTTTTTGGGCGAAGCGATATAAATTAGTAAAATCAGTAAATTTTATTTTCCATGGTGATGGAATCCACAGGGCGGAGCTGTCAGGATAACATCTCCTTTTTGCCTTTTAATGTTCAAATTTGACCACTGTGAAAAAGGCTAGCGCCACGACGTCGTTTTATGGAAGAATACGAACATCTATTATCGATTCAGCAGATCAGTCGTAAATTTGATATACCCAAGTCTACCATACGTTTCTGGGAAAAAGAACTAAACGGCTTAATCGTGCCAAATAGAACCAGTGGGGGTCAAAGACGTTATACCGTCGAAAATGCGGCGATGATTGGAAGGATAAAAGATTTACGGGAAAAAGGATTCTGTTTGGCCGAAATCAAACGAAACCTTGCCTTTAACGAAACTTTACCTTCACGTCCCCTGGAGTTAGAAAATATCGATCGATTGGCCGACAGGTTGTCGGAAGTGATTAAAAATGAAGTCTACCAATTTTTAAAAATCAAAACTAAAGGAAAGTAATTTAGACTGATAGGGCGGACCGCGAGCTAAAGCTCGCTTGACCTTCGGCCATCCGCCCTATCGGGCTGCGAGATGAGTCGATTGAGTTTGATAGGCGTCGCTCGCGCT
>Ga0316190_10001656_pt1 | contig 16186 bp, 10 predicted proteins | sample Eddworburrow2_MG_FD_204929 | JGI IMG/M metagenome (GOLD analysis project Ga0316190, IMG submission 204929) | Coastal sediment microbial communities from Maine, United States - Eddy worm burrow 2 | ecosystem: Environmental > Aquatic > Marine > Coastal > Sediment | place: USA: Maine | collected... | reverse complement strand
GAGGAGGCGAGGGGAGCGGCTGGAGCCCGCCATCGGTCGGCTGATCGTGTGGCCGTGGGCGATCCTCACCGCGGGAATCGCGCTCGGTGCCAACTGGGCGTATGTCGAGTTGGGGTGGGGCGGGTATTGGGCCTGGGATCCCGTCGAGAACGCTTCGCTGCTGCCCTGGCTGGCAGGCCTGGCCGCCTTGCATCTCGCACGGCGCGGTGATGACCGGTTGACCGCCCGTGCGGCGCTGGCCCCGTTCGCGATGGTGATGATCGGCTCGGCTGTGACCCGGTCGGGGGCGGCATCGTCGGTCCACGCGTTCGCCGACGTGCCCTCCATAGGCCGATCGCTGGCCGTCATCGCGGGGTTGGTGATCGCCGGCGCCGTGCTGGCGTTGAACCTGTCGGTGGCAGGCCGGGGCCGCCTGGCCGGCCGAGACTTTTCACCCGACGCTGAGGTCCTGGCCGTGCCGCCGTTTCTGGCGGCGGTCGTGCTGGTCGTGGTCCTCATCGGGACGCTGTATCCGGTCATCGCCTCGATCGGCGGCATAGAGGCATCGGTCGGGGGTAGTTACTACACCGTCGTCGCCGGACCGGCCGCGTTCGTTGCGGCTCTCGGTGCCGGGTACGCGTCCGTGCGCGGTAGGCGCCGCCGCATCCATACCGCGGCGGCCGTGTGGCGATCGACGTTTGGGGTGCTCGCCGCCACCGTGGCGTTCATCGCCGCCCTCGCGGCGGGATGGCCGGTGCTGCCCACTGGGGCACTGGTCGGTGCGGCTGCCTGGTTGGTGGCGGTGACCGTCGACGATCTCCGACACCGGCCGCGGCGGGGCCTGTACCTGTTGGCCCACCTCGGGTTCGCGTTGTTCCTCGTCGGCGTCGCCGGTTCGACGGCATCCTCGGAGACGGTACGGAGTCTCGAGTCCGGTGATCGCTTTACGCTGGCCGGCCATGAGGTCGAGTTTGTCGGGGTCACGACCATGATGGCCGACGACACCGCGAGGGTTCGCGCCGAGGTGCTGGTGGACGGTGAACCGTTGTATCCCGAGCTGGTGTCCTACCCCCGGAGGGGCCGGATCCTGGCGGAGACCGCGCTGCGATCCGGGTATCGCGATGATGTCCAGATCGTGTTGGTTCGTGCCGACGACACCGGTCGGGCGGTCATCGACGTCTCGGTTCGGCCGCTCGTCGCCTGGATCTGGTGGGGGGCGCTGGCCATGGTCGTGGGCGGGCTGGGTTCTTGGATGGCGGCGCACTTCAGCCGGTCCGGTCGGGTGGGGCCGGAGGCCCAGGGCGCTCACTCCCCGGCGCAAGAGGATCTTCAGGTAGCCCCCGCTTCCGCCTGAGGAGTCGGGCCACAGTATCGGAAGTGCCGGGCGGCAGGTCCGGTCCGGGGTCCGGGGCGCGGCCCCCGCGGGTAGGCCCGTCGTCGCGGGTGACCGCTGGCGATGGCGGCGAGCCACGACCGGGTCGCGAGGCGGCCCCCGGCGCGTCAGCACTGCCGGCGGTGCCGGTCGTGCTGGTGCCGGTCGTGGTCACCGGTACCCGCGGCTCGCGGAGGCGGCTCGAGGTGGGAGGGGTCCGCCCGGTGGGTTGTGGTCGCCGGAGTCGCAACCGGCTGAGTATCACCGCAGCCAGGAACAACGCTGCGGCCAACAGCACGAGGGGTTGGGCCAGGTCGGTACGGGATCGGCCGCTGTCCAGACCATCAGCATCGAACGCCGCCGCGGGTTCGATCTCGCCCCTGCCGCCGGTCGCGTCTGACACACGCGCCAGTCGGGCGGCGTCGGGCTCGCCCGGTTGGTACTCCGCCGAATAGGACTGATTGGCGAGGGTGGTGGCCGAGAGCAACACCGTGGATGTGTCGCGCACGACGGCACCGACCGCGTAGGTGCCGGCGTCGTCGATGGCCAGCTCGGCGCCGAACGAGGTGTCGGAGAGGCGTTCGAGACGAACCTCGGTTCCGGAGAGATCGGGACTGGCGACACGGGCGACGGCGTCGGCGCCGTCGGGCCAATCCTCGGCCCCATCGACCCGGATGCTGATAAGCCCATCCTCGATGGTCGCTTTCACGGCCCCGCTGCTGTCGCCGGCGGGGAAGGTGTCACGCACGACCGCGGACCAGAAATCCACATACCCGTCCCAGTCAGCCCACAGCCGGCCCCACTGGTCTCCGGCGTCACTGGTCCAGGCCGTGGCCGTACCGAGCCCGAGTTGCCAGGTGGCGAGCAGGGGGTCACGTTCCTCACCGACCCGCATCAACACCCGCGCGGTCGGCTTTTCGGTGGATGCGACATACCCGAGTAACGGTGGTGTCGAGTCCAGGTTGTCCACCGCGGGAGCTCGCCCGGTGATCTGGGGCTGGAAGCGGCCCTCGACGATGAACTCTCGTGAGGCTGCCACCGCCTCATCGACGATGATCTGGGGCACCCGCTGGAGGTCGGTCCCCGGGAAGAACCGGCCTCGTCCGGCGTCGGCGATCGCCTCGAGCTGGTCGGTGGCCACGGTTTCGCCGGTAGCGATCACCGACACGGTGATGCCTTCCGCCGCCAGACGCTCGGCGTCGCGGACAGCCTGAGCCATGGCGCCCTCCACGACGAAGCCATCGGTGAACACGATGATGTGTTTGAGGTTGGCATTGCTTTGCCGCAGCGCGGTGGCCGCCACCTCGAGCGTGTCGCTGATGTCGGTTTCACCGTCGGGGGACAGGGACCGAAGGCCTTCGTTGACCAGTTCCTCGGCCGGGAGCTTCTGGAGATCGATCACCCAGCGTTCCTCGGTATCGAACGCGAGCACGCCCACCTCGTCGTTGTCGCCCAGCGCGGCGATGGTGCGAGCGGCGGACGAGCGGGAGATGTCGGTCTTGTTGATGCCGCCGTCGATCCGGTTCCCGCCGCCAAGCCCGTTCGCGCCCTCATTACAGTGACAGGCGCCCATCGAACCGCTGGTGTCGATGGCCAGCACCTCGGCGACGGATTGGCGCCGGAGGGGATCGGTGATCTCGCTGATGAGCGGCAGAAGCGCCTCGAGGTCGCTGCCGAGATAGCCGCCGGGGCCATAGGAGGTGGTGCCGCCGACGACGACCAGCCCGTGGCCCAGGTCTCGGGTCGCGGCGGCGAGCGCCGCGACCTGCTCGTCGGCGAGCTGGCGTCGGTCCACGTTCACCAGCACCGTGGCCTCGAAGGTGGTGAGCTTGTCGATCGGCTGGAGCTGGGTGGCGTCGGCGACCTCGACGACGACACCCGACGCGGCCAGCGCCCGGGCGATGGTCTCCCCTTCACCCGCCGCGCCTTCGGCGACCAGGATCCTGGCGTCGCCGTCGACGCGCACCGCCGCGAACGCGGTGTCGTTCTCGGCGATCGCGTCGGTCGACGCGTCGACCTCGACGCGGTAGCGGACGACACCGCTCGATGAGGGGACATGATCGAACGAGAGGGTGCTCGTCCCCACTGAGAGGGAGGCGAATTGCTCGTCGACGAGCTCGTCATCCGCGTACAGCGCGACCGTGGCCATGGTGGCCTCGGTGGAGGACACCGTCGCCTCGACGGTGACCGTCTCACCCGCCCGGCTACTGCCGGGGACATCGATCCGAGCGAGGGCTACGTCCGCGCCTTGCCGGCCGGTCACGGTATGGACGTCGACCTCGATGCCGGCCAGTCGGAGCCGCCGGGCTTCGGCCAGTTCATCGCCCTGGGTGGCGCGGCCGTCGGACACGAGCACGATGCGGCGGCGGGCGTCACTGGGGAGGACCGCGCCTCCCAGCCGGAGCGCGGTGGCGATATCGGTCCGGGTGCTGTCGAACTGCACTGCGGGCTCGCCGAGCGTCACGTCCTTTCGGACGGTCTGTTCCAGGCGGGCATCACCGCCGAACAGCACCACGCCCGCGGCGCCCGAGCCCGGCCGGTCGGCCAGCGCTTCGCGGACCCATCCGACCGCCTCGATCTGCCCGGCCCGGCCGAGCGAGTCCGAGCCGTCGATCAAGAAGACGGTCGCGACCCTGTTGGCCGGTCGGGTGATCGCCAAACCGAACAAGGAGCCCGCCAGGGCGACGACCGCGCCGACCCGAGCCAGGTTCGCCCACCGCCACTGGCGGTTTCCGACCCCGCGCCGACGTCGACTCAACAGCCACTCGACCCCGATCAGGGCCAGGATGGGGACCACGAACCATACGGTGATCGAACGCTCTCCGGCGGGGGGCCGCTCCCCGTCCACCTGGCGTCGCAGTTCGGTCGGGAGGCTGAGCTCCGGATTGACCGTCGACTCGCGCACCGGGGCGTTCACCGCTACGAGCTGGGTGGAGCGGCCCTCGACGTCCAGCTCCCAGAAGCCGGTGCGATCCGCGACCGGCGCCGGCGCCCCGGCCGGGACCTCCAATATGGCCCCGCCGGGCATCCGCACCTGGGTGGTGACCCCCGCGTCGAGGGGAAGGGCCCGCCCGGCCGGGAGGTTGGCCGGCGGTTGGGTGGCCCCGCTCAGCTCGGTGATGAGTCGATCGACGAGGATGGGAAAGGCGATCTGCAACGGGAGATCGCTTTGTTCGACCGCGAACCCGAGATAGGCGAACCGGTGTCCGTTCTCGGTGCCGCGCACGAGCAGAGGGGTCGTCTCCGAGCCGATCACGGTGACCGCGCCAACCGGTTCGAGCTCCTGGGCCTCGGTGATGAACACCTCGGAGAGATCGAGGTCGATCACGAGCGTGTCCGACCCCTCGACCAACACGACCGAGGGGTTGTCGACCGTGCCCGTCACCCTCACCGATCTCATCCCCCCCGGCGGTGCGATGGCGAGGGTTGGGGCGACCAGCTCGTCGGGCACGGTGACCTGGTCATAGATGACCATGTCGACATTCGGGTCGACCTCGCGCCCCGACGCAACGTCGATCACCTCCACCCCGGAGGGCTCGAGAACGGTGAACAGACGCTCCAGGAACGGGTTCGAATCCCCGACGTGGGCCACGCGCAGCGCACGACGCTGAGGGGCGACGGCAAAGGCGTGGTCGTCGGCGGCGAGCACGTCTTCCCCGACGAGGAAGGCCTCGATCCGATCTCCGGGGGGAAGAGGGGTTTCGTAGTCGACGGTGCGCCCCGGTCCGAGATCCAGCTCGGTTTCGTGAACAGTTCGACCATCGACATCGATACGAAGGGTCTGGACGGCACCGGGGCCACCCGTGTTGGCTACGGTCAGCCGGGCGAACAGCCCGTCGTTGCGGGGTTCTGCGCTCAGCCGGGTGATGGCCCGGTTCGTGGCCGACACGCCGATCGGCTGGTAGGCGGTGCCCGGCGGCAACAGACGCCGCTCTGCCTCGGTCAGGCCGCCGTCGGACAAGAGTACGAAACCGATGTCGTTGGCCGTGGTCTCGAGGCTTTCGGCCAGGCTGAACGCCGATGCGAAGTCCGCGATGCCGGCGGTGGCGTCGATGGACTGGATCGCCCGGACGAAGGCGGCGTCGTCATCGCTGCTGGTCAGCACGACCCGGGGCTCGGCGGAGGCGACCACCACGCTGGCCGATCCCCTTTCGGGCAGGTCCTCACGAAGTTCGATGGCGCGCCGTTTGGCCGATTCGAGGCGATCGGGGTCACCATCGATCGCCGCCATCGAACCAGAGGCGTCGACGATGAACACGGTGTGTTCGGCAAGGGGCGAGCTCGTCAGCACCACCGGGCGGGCCGCGGCGATAGCCAAGAGGGTCACCGCCATGAGCTGGGCGGCCAGCAACCAGCTCCATCGCAGGCGCTCCCAGGGGCGGGAGGCGGACACCGGTCGGGCGAGGGATCGCCACAGGTACGTCGATGACACCTCGAGGACGTCTCGCGAGGGTCGCAGAACGTGCAGGGCCAGAATCGGCAGGGCGAGAGCCGCGAGGGCCAAACCCCACGGGTTGGCGAACCTCACCGGAGTACTCCGGCGGTCCGCCACGCTCCGAGCAGCAACGATTCGAGATCGTCGTCGACGGACGTGCGCACATAGGCGACCCCGGCTCGGCGACAACGGGCCGCAACGTCGTCGAGCCAGCGCGCAACATCGCCCCGATATTCCTCGAGTAGCTGATGGGACAGGCTCACGTCGATCCGCTCACCCGTCTCACGGTCGACGAGTTGGAGATCGCCGATGAGGTCGGGCTCGAGATCACCGGGCGATGTGACGTGGACCATGGCCACGTCACCCCCTCTGGCCGGTAGGCGACGGACGGCCCGCGCCCACTCGACGGTCAACAGGTCGGAGATCACCACGGTCAGTCCGGGCTGGTTCGATCGGCTCAGCAGGGCGGTGACCGCGTCCGCAAAACCGGTTTGACCGTCGCCTTTCAGCTTGGCCAGGTGGTCAAATAAGGGGCCGACGGCGCCGCGTCCGAGGAAGCGGGGGGCCCGCCGATCGAAGGGGAAGGTCTGCACGGTCACCTCGTCGCGGCGCACCAGCGCGACGAACCCGAGGGCGGCGGCGATCCGCGCGGCGTGAGCGAGCTTTTCGCCCGGTTCCATCGAGGCCGAGGTGTCGACCAGCAGACGCAGCCGGAGGTCCTCCTCTCCCTCGAACAGCTTGATGAGCAGTGTGTCGAACCGGGCCAGGAGGTGATAGTCGATGCGCCGGTAGTCGTCGCCCGGGTGGTACTCCCGATAGTCGGCGAAATCGAGCGACGAGCCGTCCTTGGTGGAACGATGCTCGCCCGTGAAGTGCCCGATCAGGGGGCGGCGGGTGCTGAGCTGGAGCCGCTCGAGCCGCGCCAGCGTCCTCGGGCTCAGAAGATCGCGTCCTTCCCCGGTCACGGTGCGCCGCGGATTCCCGATGGGGGATCAGGGGTCGTTTCGAGCACCCTGTCGATGAGCTCGTCCGGGCTCACCCCGTCGGCTGCGGCCTCGTAGCCGAGCACGAGCCGATGGCGTAGCGCAGGACGGGCGAGGTTGCGGATGTCGCCGGTCGAGACGTTCGGTCGCCCTTCGAGCAGTGCCAACGCTTTCGCGGCGAGGACCAACGCCTGCGCCCCGCGGGGAGACGCACCGAAGCGCACATACTGGCGAATATCGTTGGGAGCGGTCTCGGCGTCGGGATGGGTGGCGACGACGAGATCCACGGCATGGCGGGTGACGTGCTCTGCGACCGGGACTGTCCGCGTGAGGGCGATCATCTGGGTCAACAGGCGGGCGTCAGCCACGATGGACGGGGACTCGAACTTCCCGCCTGTGGTGCGCGTCACCACCTGGACGAGGTCCTCGGCCGTCGGGAAGGGCACGGTGATCTTCAACAGAAAGCGGTCGAGCTGAGCCTCGGGCAGCGGGTAGGTGCCTTCCATCTCCAGGGGGTTCTGCGTAGCCATGACCAGGAAGGGTCGGGGAAGGTCCCGGGTTCGACCGGCGACGGTGACCGCACGTTCCTGCATCGCTTCGAGCAGGGCCGACTGGGTCTTCGGGGTGGCCCGGTTGATCTCGTCGGCGAGCACGAGGCTGGCGAACACCGGACCGGCACGGAACACGAACGCCCGGTGGCCTCCGGCGTCCTCTTCGAGGACCTGGGTGCCGACGATGTCAGCGGGCATCAGATCGGGAGTGAACTGGACGCGGCTGAACGGCAGGTCCACAGACGATGCCAGCGTCTTCAGTAGCTGGGTCTTGCCAAGACCCGGTACCCCTTCGAGTAGGGCGTGACCCTCCGACAGCAAGCTGATCATCACATGGCGCACGAGGTCGTGTTGGCCGACGATGACCCGCCCGATCTCCCGTTCGATCGCCGAGGCGATCTGGACGAACTCGGTCGGCGAAATCATTGGGCCACCGGTGTCAGATGCGGGGCCGCGCCCGCGGGTGAGCCCCGCCGGCTGGGCGGGTCCGCCAGCGGACTCCGCTGCCCTCGGCGAGCTCGTGCCGGAATCGGGGTCGGGCCGACGAGGTGGCGGCGGGCGATTGGCGCGGGCTTCACTCATGGCAAGGTCATCCCTCGGCGAGGTGATCGAAGTAGGACTGCACCAACGCGCGTTGCGAGGGCGGTATCGGGGTCTGGTCGAGCGTACGGGCCGCTCGCGCCTCATAGGACCTCACGGCGACATCGAGTGGTACCAGCGCGGCCCCGACCGCAGTCGGACCATCGACCTCGCCGACGGTCTCACCGTCGACGTCGGCCCCGGTGCCGGGACTGACCACGACCTGCTCGGTGGCCCCGGCACGGTTCGGATCGTTCCCCTCCTGCGCCGATTCTCTGTTTGCGTTCTGCGAGGCGTCACCATTCGATCCGTTGCCATCGCCCGACACCGGTCCGCTGCCCGATGAGGTTCCGCCGAGCTGCCCGTCGGGCGCGGCCCCGCCGGTGCCCCCTCCTCCGCCGGCCGAGCCCGAACCACCCTGGCCCGATGAACCCTGGCCCTCGCCGGTTTGGCCCTCGCCGGTTTGGCCTTCGCCGGCCTCTCCCTCGCCTCCGTCGCCTCCGTCGCCTCCCTCGCCTCCGTCGGCCCCGCCTTCGGCGTCTGTTCCCGGCTCGCCGGCCGGCTGGTCCTGGCCCTGGGTTGTGGCCCGGTCGCGGAGTCGTTGGCCGGTGTCGGTGGCGGCCCGCGCCGCCTGGCGTGCGTCCTCCTGGGCTTCGATGGCTTCGCCCGACGAGCGTTGTGCGCCAGCCGCGGCGTCGAGCGCTCCTGCCGCAGCGACCTGGTTCCCCGCGGAGACAGCGGCCGCGGCCTCGCGGAGCGCATCGGCCGCTGCCGGGTTGCCCGTCACCTGAGTGTCGGCCAGGGAGTCCAGGCGCTTGGCCAGATCGGCCAGATCATCGTCGTCGAGCTCGTCGAGCTGATCGGCGGCCGCTTCGAGCTGGTCCGCGGCGGAGCCAGCGCCGGCATCGGTCAACGGTTGGTTGGCGAGGCTGCGGTCGAGCCCCACCGCCGCCGCTCGTTGGGCCAGCAGATTCTCGCCGACCCGCTCAGCGAGCCGGGCCGAGGCCTGTTCCAGCAATTCCGCCCCGTCCTCCAGGTCATCCATGGCTCGCAATTGTTCGGCGAGGGCCAACAGGTCCTCTCCGGTCGTCGGCTGTTCTCCGGGCAGTGACGGCTGTTCGCCGATCTCGGTGGCGGCCGCGGTGAGGGCGTCGGCCTCCTCGGCGAGTATCGAGCGGGCTTCGGCGGCATCGGCCCGGATCCTGTCCTGAGGGTTGGCGGCGACCGCGGCGCCGATGGCGGCCGCGAACAGGGCCACGGCGATCGCCACCCGCGTCCCGTCGAGCTGGTAGGTGACCGCGTCGGCGGCCGTTCGCCCTTCGGCCAAGGTCTCGGCCCGACGCTGGGTCTCGTCGACCAGAGGGCCCGAACCGGTGCGGAACTCCAGCGCCGTCGCCAGGACGTCGTCGGAGTCGAGTCCTCGGTCCGCCGCGCGGGCCACCGCCGAGTCAGACAGACGTATGGTCGCGGCTCGGAGGATCAACGCCAGGGCGGCCGCGACCACGATTCCGAGCGCCGCGGGTTCAGGCCAGCGCCACGGTCTCAGGCGAGCGAGGATCATCAGGACCAAGGCGATGCCGGCCACGATCGGCGCAAGATATGACCCGGTCGCCACGAGCCACGCCACGCGAAGCCTTCGACGGACCTGAGCGAGGAGGGCATCGACCGCCCGCGTCGACGGCGCCTGGGGCGCGTCCGGGGCCAGAACGCTCATCGGTCCGATGCCGCCGGTGTGGTCAGCCGGCGGGTGGCGACAACGAGTGCGCCGCTGGCCAGCACGACCAGAGACAACAATGACGTCGACCAGAACGGAACCCGTCGGTCCGAACCCGCATCGGCACCACCGGGATCGAAGGCGTCGAGGTCCGGGTCGATCAGCAGCTTGAGCGGATCGAACGGTGAGATCGCGCTGGTGTTGAAATTCGGTCGGGATTCCGCGACGTCGGTGACCACCAGGAGGGGATTGAGGTGCAGTACCACCCGCCCGGCGTCGGCAAGGCCCTCGGATCCGGTGACCTCGTCCATGATGGCGAGGGCCCCGACGAAGACCATGGTCCCCGCCAACAAGACCAGCACCAACCCGTAGGACAGCACGACGGCGGTCGGAGTCCGTTTGGTGAACGTGGAGATGGCCGCGCTGAGTGCGGCGATGATCAGCGCCACCGCGAGCAGGGTGAGGACCGACGCGAGGATCCGCCACACCGTCACCCCGCCGATGAGAAAGGCCATCGTCAGCAGGGGGAGCGCCGCGACGATCAGTAGGGCGATGAAGGCGGTGGCCGCGCCGATCTTGCCGAGCAGGATCGATCTCGGTTTGAGCAGGGTCACCTGCAGGGGAACCAGGGTTTGGCGTTCCCGCTCACCGGCGATCACCCCGGCGGTGGTGCCGGGTACGAGAAAGAACACCAACATGGTCATGAAGAACAACAGCCACTCGAAGATGCCCCGTCCGATCTGGGCCACGGCGAGCGCGCTGGCTTCGTTGAAGGGGTCATCGAGAATGCTCGACAGCGCCTGAAAGGTGAGGAAGGCGATGGCGCTCAACACGAGCAGGTAGATGGTCAGAATCGCTGGGGCGCGCTTGGTGCGCATGCGGACCCGGAGCTCACGATCGAGCACGGGGTTGATCATGAACTCGGTGCTGCGAGTTTTGGTGCTGCGAGTTTTGGTGTCAGGGCTCATTGAACCCGTCCCTCGGTGATCTGCATGAAGAGTTGTTCCAGGCCCGCGCCGATCTCGGTGAACTCGGTCACGGGCAGTTCTTCTTCCACGATGAGCCGTTTCAGGAGTGCCTGTTGTTCGGCGTCGCTTCCGACGGTGTAGTCGCGGGTGGAGCCATCCCCGAGGCGGACCTGAATCGTCCTTGTCCCTCCGAGCTGTTCGAGGATGGCGCGGGGTGGGCCTTGGGCCAGCAGCCGGCCGGCTTCGAGGATCGCCACGTCCGTGCAGATCTCTTCGAGCTCGGCGAGGATGTGCGAGCTGATGATGATGGTCTTGCCCATCGTTTGCAGCTCGCCGAGAAGCTCTCTGAGCTCGATGCGCGCCCGAGGGTCCAAACCGCTGGCGGGCTCGTCGAGGATGAGTACATCCGGGTCGTGAACGAGGGTTCGGGCCAACGAGAGGCGCTGTTTCATCCCTCGCGACAGCGAGTCGACCCAATCTTGGCGTTTGCCCGTGAGATCGACCAGCTCCAACAGACCGTCGACCAGGCTGGGCCATTCCGTGCGCGGAATGCGATAGCAGGACGCGAAGAACTCCAGGTACTCCTCGACCCGCAGGTTGTCGTACACCCCGAGTGAATCGGGCATGAACCCGATGCGCCCGCGCACCTGTTGAGCCTCGTTCGCCGGATCATGGCCTGCCACCTCCACGGACCCCGAGGTCGGTTCGAGGAGGGTGGCGAGGATGGAGAAGGTCGTGGTCTTGCCCGCTCCGTTCGGTCCGATCAGGCCGAACACGGCTCCGGCCGGGACGTTCAGGTTGAGATCGTCGATCGCCACCAGTGGGCCATAGCGCTTGGTCAGACCAAGGGTGCGCACGGCCATGGCGGGGGAGTAGCCCAGCCCGGTGTGCTCACCGCCGAGAGCCGTCGTTCCCCCTGGGGTGAAGGGTTCGAGGGGAGGGGGCACCGCGATGGGGGGGCCGGTTGTCGGCGGACCGGCGACCGGTGTCGACGGGGGCTGGGATGACGGGGGCTGGGATGACGGGGGCTGGGGTGTTGGCGGGGGCGGGACGGCTTCGGTCACGAGCCGCTCGCCGCGTTCGCGTCATCGGTGAGGTGTAGGTCTGGCTGCTCGTCGGCGTCGAGCTCACGGACGGTCGGCAGCACCTCGGGGGGATGATCGAACCGCAGACCCATGCGGACCAGGATCGCACCATCGGCGACGTAAGCGGGCGCGAGCCCCAGCGTGAAGACCCCGCCCTGTTGTTGCTCCACGTCCTGCCAGGATGTTCCGGACCACACGGCTACACCGGCGGTGTCTCCGGGCAGGTTGAGGGCGAGCCGGGAACGGTCGACGTCTCGTGCCCCAACCGTGGCCGGGACGGTGAACCTGAACATGATCTCCTGGCCCCCTTCGCCGAGCAGCGCCACGCCCGGAACAGGCGGCCCAGAAGTGGTCGGCGGGCCGGTGACGACGGGCGGTGGCGGTGGGGGAGCCTGGCGCGGCGGGCCAGGTGGCGGGGCCGGTCGTGGTATCGGCTGGTCGAAGTGGTCGAAGGCGGGGAGACCGACGATGTGGCGCTGGCTGGCGACACTGCTGAGCCGGTCGCCGGTGGGCGCGATTCCTGTCCGGGTGACGAAGGCGGTACGACCCGTTTGGATGGTGTTGCCGTCGGTGGTGGTGAGGGGGGAAGCCACCTCATCGGACCAGCCGGTGGCGACGGCGACACCGCCGGCTAAGAAGTTGACGCCCCGATCTCGCGCAAAGGTCTCCCAGATCGCCCGGTTGACCGGCCCTTCGTTCTCGCCACCCGTTTGCCGATGGTCAGGCCAGGTCTCGGTCAGGTCGAAGAACGGTCGGAAGGTGTTCGCGTTGCGGATCTCGAACTCTCGGCTCGCCCCCGCCGGCAGCGAACCGACCAGGGTCGAGCTGAACTGGTGGAATACCGCGACCTGTTCAAGGGCGACCGGTCCGGTGTTGCGGACCTCGCCGGTGATATTGCCGTCACGATCCGAGTGGGCGCTGAGGGCCAACCAGCCATCCCGTGGGTCCGGCCCGCTCGCGGCCAACAGGGAGTATTCTCCTGGTCCCAACTCGGCTTTGATGCTCGGTTGGGCACTCTGGTCGACAAAGGTCACCCCGCCCGACCCGGTGAACCGGTCGGCGGAGAAGGCGGTCGTCCATCGAGGGGGCAGGTCGAGCCCCCGGGTGGTTCCCGTCGTCGAGCCTACGAGGGCGTAGGTGACCGAGACCGCGCCGTCGGCCACCGCTTCGACGACCGTGCCGTGAGCATCTTGGGCGTTGCTGCGCAGCGAGGTGCCGATCACCCAGACCGAGCCGGCGAACACGGCCGCCGCGGCAGGGATGGCCAGCCACAGGGCATTGGACCGGTCGGCGCGGGTGAACCCCAGGTAGAACAGGGGGCCGACGAGCACGACGTACGCGCCGATGATGGCGGCGAAGGCCATTCCACTCGGCAGCCGGAATCCGGCGTCGGTCGCGATCGCCGATGACACCGAGGCCCCGCTGTCCGGTCCGAGCCAGGACAACCCCGGGCTGGGCGGTGCCCACCGGCGGATCGGGGTGGGCAAGAGGATCGAGCTCCAGTCGCCGGCTTGCGCTCGGCCGCTGGTGAGCCGGACGAGACCGTTCCCGATCGGCCAGTGTTCGGCACCATCGGGCCGGTCGGTGGCCAGCGCGGCGGGCAGTTCGGCCTGCGGTGGATCGTCGATCAAAAGCTCGCCACCGCCGGCGACCCAGGCCAGAACCCCGAAGAGGGTGCCAGGGGCCATCGCCTGCAGGTCGCCGGTTCTGGCCACGAGGACGTCGAACGCTTCCAACACGACGATGCCGGGGGCCGGCGCGGACTCCGCCCCGAGGACGTCGAGACCCAAACTGGCCAGGCGGGCCGTTCCGGAGCGGCCGACGAGGGACGCCGTGCCGGGGAGATCTCGCGCGCTCGCCACGCCGGGTAGCACAGCGACCAGCACCTGGTCGGTGGCGGCGCGCAGTTGCACCTGGGTGCTGTCGATGATCTCTCCATCGGAGCGAAGCTCGACACGCACCACGGCGATCTCGTTCCAGGGCGATGTGGGCAGGACCGTCGAGTACCGTTTTACGCTTCCGCCCGCCACCTCGACCGGAATCGAGATCACGGGGGAGCCCGACGACAGGTCGGTGCGCACGCGGAGCTCGCCCGATATCAGTCGATCGGCGTTGATGACGATGTCGATGGGCGCCGGTCGCCCTTGGGTGTAAAAACCTGTGAGACCGGCGCTGGCCTGAATGATCTCCCGTGGCTGGGCGGTGGCCGAGGGGACCACGATCACCAAGCTCAAGGCGACAATCATGGCCAGGGTGCCGGCGCGGGTCACTACCCCGAACCTCAAGGGTCCACCGGCCCGCCGGTGGTGGCGAAGTGTTAGCCCGACGTTGAACCAGAAAGCGATGCCTGAAGCGTACGCCCGCCGACGTCGAGGTCCGTTGCCCAAATGGCCCGTTCTCGCCGGGCCCATGATCATCAGCTTTCCTGGGGGTGGGCGCCGGTCTACGTTGGGTCGTCGTGATCGGACATCTGGGGCTCAACGTCGACGATCTCGAGCGGGCGCGAGCCCACTGGGCGGTGCTGATGCCCTTGCTCGACTTCGAACCCTTTCTCGATAGCCCGGACGAGTTCGCGTATCGGCCGGCGGATGGGAAGCCGGGTACCTACCTGTTCTTCTACGCCTCCCAGGATCGGGCCGCGGCGGGGTATTCGCGTCATCGGAGTGGTCTTCAGCACCTGGCCTTCATGGTCCCCACCCGAGCGCGGGTGCACGAGCTGGCTGCCCAGGCGGAGGCTCTGGGATGTGAGCTCGACGCTCCTCCCCAGGAGTACTCGCAGTATCACCCGGGCTACTTTGGCGTTTTTTGGGAGGATCAAGAGGGCTTCATGATTGAAGTCGTCAATCACCGCGATCAGGAGTCGACCGATAGGTCCTAAGGGGCGCCGGACACCGTTGGTGCCTAGTACTTGACACTGAGCGCGAATTTCGGAAGCTGTCAACCGATCTTTCAACCGAAGCTGAGGGTGACCCCTCAAACGGGTCAAGCGTGGGGTTCCCGTCGATACGATGTATGGCGTGACGCTCCCCGAGATCATCGGGTAGGAGCGACGCAGATGGCGTATGACGGCGAATGGGCTGGAGACACGTGGCGGTGATCGAGGCGAGGATCTTCGAGGAACCGAGAACTGTCGCTCGACAGGTGCTCGAATCTCGGCTGTTTATTCTTCTGGTGTTGGCGGTCTGTGTAGACCTGCTGTTCATCGCCACCGAGCTCGCCGTGTTGGCGTCGGACGGCCTGGCCGGCACGTCGGTACCCGGTGAGAACCTGCTCAGCCTGAGGGCTGACTGGGGCATACCGGAAATCTGGCGCTATCTGAAAACCATCGTGGTCGTGGTCTTGTTCACCCGCGCGTACCTGCGGCACAGCGAGCTGGTATTCGGGTCTTGGGCGTTCGTGTTCTTGTTGATCGTGCTCGATGATGCGCTGTTGATCCACGAGCGGCTCGGAGACCTGGTCGGTTCCTGGCTCAGCGTCGGCTCCGGCGATATCGAGGCCGGCGAGGTCGGCGGCCTGTTCATCTGGTCGGGTCTTGGATTGTTGGCCCTGAGCGTGCTCGTCTACGGCCACCAGCGCAGCGGAGACCTGGCCCGCCAGGTATCGCGCGTCTTTGGGTGGATCCTGGGCCTGCTGTTGTTCTTCGCCATTGGTTTCGACACACTGCTGGCCCTGCTCAGCGCCGTGTCCGGTTTCGCCACCGGCGCCCAGATCGTCGAGGACGGAGGGGAGCTACTCGTGCTGTCGTTGGCGCTGATCGCCACCTTCGCCACGGTGGGTTTGCCCGATCTTCCGGCCTGGTTTGCCGCCGCCCCCGACTCGAGCCCCGTGCCTGACAAAAACATCGATCTCGACGCCGAGCTGGTCGACCTCACCGACGCGGAGCTGGTCGAGGTGGACCTCGTGGAGGGCAGCGAGGCCATATCCGGGGTGGAATCCACGGACGAGGCCGACAGCTAGAACCTCCAGCCGAAGGTACCTTTCGGCCGATCGCTCGGGGCAGGCCGATCGCTCAGGGCAGGCGGATCATGTCCAGACGCCGCAGGAACCGCTCTGCGGTATCGACCTCGGCGGAGACCGCATCAGAGGACATGCCGTCCGCGAGGAGTCTCTTCTCGTAGTGAGCCAGCTCCTCGTAGAGCTCGCTCAAGGTCCACCTGGACCTACCGTCCGGCTGATCACCACCCATGTGTCTCTCTCGTTCTTCCCGACTCCACCTTACGTGTCGAAGATACCGCACTGAGTGAGAAGTCACGACCATCGCCGTCGAACAAAAGGTCTCCTCATGTTCTCGGGCGGCCGTCCTGTGTCGGCCGCCCGGTGTCGGCCGGTCGAGGAGACCACCGTCCTCATATCGACAACCGACCTGCACTACCGCCACGTCCCATGCCCGAATTGCGCTCAACTGCGGGCTCGCAACGGTCGTTGAGAGCTGGCGGTCGAGTGGCTTGGAGATCTCCGTTGGTGTACCCGAATTGGCTGAAGTGCAGCAGAGGACTGTGGACCTCTGTGGTCCTCTGTGG
>Ga0316190_10001654_pt1 | contig 16188 bp, 19 predicted proteins | sample Eddworburrow2_MG_FD_204929 | JGI IMG/M metagenome (GOLD analysis project Ga0316190, IMG submission 204929) | Coastal sediment microbial communities from Maine, United States - Eddy worm burrow 2 | ecosystem: Environmental > Aquatic > Marine > Coastal > Sediment | place: USA: Maine | collected... | reverse complement strand
CTGCTCGCGGACAGTGCCGCTTCCTCCCTTCGTCACGTACGTTGAAAGCCTAACGACTCAATGCAGGGCACGCCCGTTCATCATTATTGTTGATGTGAGTGTGTGGATAATTGCGCTAACGTCAGGTTAGTTTGGTGCGTGAAAATTTAGGCAAACCGGAACACTGTTTTCAGTTGCGACGAAATGCCGAAACGAAAGGCGGGTAGCCATGGCGGGCTCAAATAAGGTTGCTGATCATTACACCCACGGCTCGTTGCTTAATGCGATCAGGACCGGGATCGCGGAGATGGGCAAGACACCTGAGACCATCACCATTGACGATCTCGGTCCCATTGACGAGTTTCATATCGGCGGGCGTGTGGCATCGGCTGAATTTCTTGATCAGTTGTCGCTGACCAATCAATCCCACGTGCTTGATGTCGGCTGCGGGCTGGGCGGACCGGCGCGCTTTGCCGCCAGCCATTACGGCTCGACTGTATCCGGCATCGACCTGACGTCGGAGTTCGTGCAGACAGGACAAGTGTTGTGTCAGTGGGTCGGCGTCGACAACAGCACAACGCTTGTGGAAGGCAGCGCGCTTGCCATGCCGTTCGACAATTCGGGTTTCGATGCCGCCTACATGATGCATGTGGGTATGAACATTGCCGACAAGGAAAGCCTGTTTGGTGAGGTTGCCCGGGTGCTGAAGCCCGGCGCCACGTTCGGCATCTATGACGTGATGCAGACCGCTGAGGACGGGATCAGCTTTCCGGTACCGTGGGCCGAAACATCAGCAACCAGTGAACTGGCATCCCCGGATCAATACAAAACCGCGCTTGAAAAGGCAGGCTTCGAAATCACGGCACACCGAAACCGGCGTGACTTTGCCCTGGCGTTCTTTGCGCAACTGGCCGCCAAAACCAAGGTTGCAGGGGGACCGCCGCCGCTTGGCCTGCACATCCTGATGGGTGAAAGCCGGGCAGCAAAAGTAAAGAACATGGCCGACAATATTGAAGCCGGACGCATCGCGCCGGTGGAGCTGATCGCTCGGCTGGGTTAATACAACTGTGACATATAGGACACAGTTTTCAAAAAAGTGCAGCTGCGCCATCAAAACAGATTGTCCTGCGGTCTCCCGGCATCTACCGTAAGGCAGAGCTCGGGGCGGGCCAGGAGGCTGAGGGTCTTGTGGAGACGAAAATAGCTGTTGCGTCGTGGATATCGGTACTTGCCATATCAACTGCGGCAGCAGGTAAAGTCTTCGACTAGACTGGTTTGAATGGAATACTCAAAAGGCGTCGCTTACTGCGGCGCCTTTTTTGCGGTGCCCGCAAGAGCACACAAATTTGCTGAAGGACGACGCCGCGTGAACACACGCCAACCACCTGCTAAGTCCATCACCAGCAATGCCGCCCTCAAGCAGGTTCTCTCAACTGTCTGGACCTGCCTGCGCGAAGCGGCAGCACCTGGCCGTTCGCCTTACAGTATCGCGCAGCTGGCAACCGTCGGCACGGACGGAGCGGCGAAAGTTCGCTATGTCGTGCTGCGCCAGGCGTGTGAGGAAACCGGCGAAATCGCCTTTCACACCGATGTACGCTCGAGCAAGATTGCCGAGATCAATGCCAATTCGAATGTCGCGCTGGTGACCGCCGATCTTGAGAACAAAACACAGATCAGGCTGGAGGGCAAAGCCCGCATCATCACTGACGGCCCCGTCAAAAGGGTAGCTTGGGATGCCAGCCGCGACCATTCGCTGGTGCTGTATCGCAACCCGCTGGTGCCGGGCACAGAGATAGCCAAGCCATCCGACGGCCAACCTGGAAACGCGCCGGCCGACCGTGACGACGGCTACGAGAATTTCTGCGTCGTAGCCATCTCGGTGACCCATATCGACTGGCTCGACCTCTCAACAGATGGCCACGAAAGGGCCAGCCTGGTACGCACGGGATCAGACTGGTGCGGCAGTTGGGTGGCGCCTTAGTGCAACATGGGTTCAAGTGAACCCATAAACCTGATCCAGCACCATCCGATTACACTGATCGCGTAATGCCGCCATCCACGCGGATGTTCTGGCCGGTGATGTAGGCTGCGCCGCTTGAGGCCAGAAAGGCGACAACCGACGCGATCTCGCCCAGCGAGTCGCCATAGCGCTGCATCGGGATCTGCTCGAGAAACTCCGGCTTCAAACATCGGCATTGTTCGGCCCGCTGGGGCGGGCGACAGGGGGGCAACCTCAATCCGCAACCTGCCGCATGAAATTGCGATACAGGATTTCCGCGCATGTCAGGAAGGCCGGCATATGCTCATCGGCTGCCGATTGCATTGCGGTCAGTCCGTCATCGCCAAGCGCTGCCAGAAGCGCATTGTGATAGGCTGGAACCTCGCCCCAGTTTGCCACTGTGTCGGGCTCGATTTCCGCGTGATACTGCATCGACCAGGCATGTTTTCCGATCCGCATGGCCTGCACCTTGCAGATGTCTGAACTGGCCAAAACGGTTGCGCCTTCAGGCGCCTGCGCAACGTTGACGGAATGCCACTGCAGAAACTTCTGCCGGCGCGGCAAGCCTTCAAACAGCGGGTCTTTTCGACCCGCGTCGGTCAATTCTACATCAAGAATGCCAATCTCGGGCGGACGCTGCGGTCTGCAGGTTCCCCCGAGCGCATCGGCCAGCAACTGATGCCCGAGACACAGGCCCAGAAAGGGCTTTTCAAGATCACCCACCCACTTGCGGATTGCGGCCTTTTCCGGAACCAACCAGGGATGGTCGTCCACGTCCCAGACATCCATCGGCCCACCCATGACCCAGAGTGCGTCATAGTCTTCAAGCTGCGGGATCGGCTCACCGGCATGCAGGTTGACCGCATCCCACTCTATCCGGTCATCAGCCAGAAACCGCCGCAACGATCCGGGATGCTCGCAATCGATATGTTGAAAGACCAAAAGGCGCATTAAACTCTCTGCTCCCGTCCATTTGTGCCCGCATCAAAAAGCAGTCTTGAGTGCATCGCTTGGTTTTCTTCTGAACATCATAGACCCCATTGTTCCAGGCCCCTATGCCCAATCAGGGTCGAACTGACAGGGCCAGTTGATGCATCGGCATCACATCATGCAGCAACAGCTTCGCGCAGCGTTGCAAAATGCCGGTCCCAGCCTGCATCGATGGCCGTCAGCAGGCCAAGGGCGTCATCGCCTGCCGCGTCAAAGCCTTCATGCTGCAATAACAATCTGGTGCCGCCGAGCATCTCTTCCAGTTGCCAGGTAACAGTTGTCATGTGTCCGCCCAGCGGCTTGATGGTGAAGGTGTATTTGAGCCTCGAAGGCGGTTTCATTTCCAGAACCGAACCCCAGCAGATTTTCTCCGTCTGGCCATCATCGGTGGTGCCGAGCAGGGCAAACTCCTCGCCCTCGGCCAGATCTGCATCAGCCGGGTGAAACCAGATCGCGAGCTTGTCCTTTTCCGTCAGAAACCCCCACACGATTTCGCGTGACGCGGTGAACATGACTGTTTTTATTATGGTTGAACCGGTCATTTGCTGTTTCCTTCCGCGGCTTCAACCGCTGTTTGCAGTTTGGCGAGTTTGTCGTCCCAGAAATTGCTGAAGTAATCGAGCCAGCCGGCAACGTCCTTCAAGGCGAGCGGTTCCAGGCGGTTGATGCGCTCGCGGCCTCTTGCATGAACGGAAATCAGATTGCCCTGCTCCAGTATGGTGAGATGTTTTTTCACTGCCGCGCGGGTCATGGGAAAATGCTCAGCCATTTCACCGATGGTCATTTCGCCATCGCGCAGATGGGTGAGCATTTTGCGCCGACTCGGATCGGCCAGCGCCCGAAAGGTGCCCTGCAGGTCTGACGGCACGGTCTGCATCATGATGATCTCCATTGCAATACCATTTGGTATCATGTATATATGATACCGTTTGGTACTATGTCAAGGAGATTTGGATGGCCTCAGACTTCTGCCACCGGCGACAGGTCCGACCGACCCAGCAGGTCTTCCAGTACCGGGACAATGTCGACTTTCTGCGCCCTGCCCCAATCGGGCTGGTAGGACGGCTTTCGGACCGGGAACACGGTTGCGGTCCCGTCGCTTGACCAGACGCCGTCGAAAAACAGATCCCGTTCCTTGCGCCGGCGGGGAATAATTGCAGGCGGCCTCGACCAGTTCATGAACGTGGTGCGGGCAGCGGCAACATCGCCTGCCTTCCAGCGCTTTGCCCAGGTCGCGCGGCGAATGCCACCGGTGTTGTAATGAAACGACAGGGCGGCACCGAATTGTTCTTCTGTCAGGGCGAAACCGTCGAACACGTCTGCAACAGCCGGTACATAGGTTGTGCGCAGCACCCAGTCGAACACTTCAAGACAGCGCCTGATGGTTTGCGGATTGTCCTTGTATCTGGGAAAAACCGTATGTCCGGATGAGTTGGTGATGCCCACACTCCAAGTCCACACACCAACGCTGTCCAGATAGGCTTCGCGCACAATCGCCTCATGGGAGACAATCTCCTGCGCGACTTTGACCGTGGTCCTGCTGCTCACTTGTTACCATCCGGGCTGAGGTCTGGACGACGACTGACCCGGGATACACTGGCCTCACTTGGTGATGAAGATGAGGCTGCACGATGGTCGTTTGATTGACAAAGTGTGACGCCGACCATCGCGTCAAAACAGCAACCGGCGCCACCACCGCAGTGCAGCACCGGTTCGGTATTGCGGGGAGCCTTGCTCACCCTGCCTGGAGCCGTCATGTGAAGTCTATATCATCCGGTCATTGGCGACGGTATGTTGAAGTTTAAGCACCTGGTCATGCCCTTTCATGATGCCGGTGGCCCGCCATCCGAGCTTTTCATAAAAGCCCGTCGCGCGGATATCCGGATCTGGATTGGCAAGCAACCAAATCTCTTCATGGCCCAGGGAGAAGAGCCAGTTTTGCGTGCGCGCCAATACGGTCTTGCCAATACCCCTGCCTTCATATTCAGGCGCGACGGCAACCACCGCGATTTCGCCGTTCAATCCATTGCCCATCGAAAACCCGACCAGCTTTCCGTCATCTTCGCAAACCCAGCCGCTGGCGTCTGATCTCAACTCGTCTGCCATGGACTGCGGCGTGACACTGTAGTCTTTCTTCAACTCGTCCAGGGTGACGGCGTTTTCTTTGGTTGACAGTCGGACGGCCAAGGCCGCGGGAACATCTTCTGCCCGCATTTGACGATAAGTGAGTGGCATGTCATGTCCGATCTGGCCTGCATGGTTCGAATTCACTATACCCGGCCCGTCAGACCGCACCAAAACGGTAACCGCGGCCGCGGACTGTGTTGATCAGCTTGGTCTCCACGCCGTCGTCGATCTTGGCGCGCAGCCGCCTGATATGGACATCGACCACGTTGGTGAGCGGGTCCTGCGACACGCCCCAGACATTCTGCAATATCCTGGCGCGGCTCAGTACCTTGCCGGTTTCAACCATCAGGAATTCCAGCAAGGCATATTCCAGGGAGGTCAGCTCAATGGTCTTGCCGTCACGCTTGACGATCAGTGCATCACGATCAAACGACAGGTCGCCGGCCTGCATCATGCCCTTGGCCTGTTTCATCTCGCCCGCGCCTGAGCGGCGGTCGAGGCTTTCAAGCCGGGCCAGCAGCTCATCAAAAGCGAAGGGCTTTGTCATATAGTCATCAGCGCCGAGCCTGAGACCGCGGACAATGTCGTCGGTGCTGTCCAGCGCGGTGAGCATCAGAATCGGGGTGCGATTGTTGTCCAGACGCAGCGACCGGCACACCTCACGCCCGTCAAGCGCAGGCAGCATGACGTCCAGAATGATTGCATCCCAGGCGCCTTTGCTGGCCGCGTCGAACCCGGACTTGCCGTCGTTCTGTATATCAACGGAGTGGCCTTCGGCCTTCAGTCCCCGGCCGAGAAACTCCACAATCCGGATATCATCCTCAATAAGCAGCAACCTCAATTCACAATCTCCATTTCAGCATGTGCGACAGGCTCCGGCTCATCCAGATGTTGTTCAACAACAGGAAGCGCAATCCGAACCGCCGTGCCGCCGGAAAAACCCGTATCAATCCAGATGCGCCCGCCATGGGCGTTGGTTATCGAGCGCGCTATGGACAGACCCAGCCCGGTGCTCCTGCGCTGGTCCGGCGCCGTTTCCACGGCGCCGCGATAAAACCTCTCGAATGCATGACTGGCGTCTTCGTCCGATATACCCGCTCCGTCGTCTTCAACGCTCAGCCACCATTCATCATCATGACGGACCAGTGAAACCTCGATGCTGACGCCGGCCGGTGAGTGTTCAATCGCATTGGAAATCAAGATCAGCATCAACTGGCACAAGCGCTGAGCATCACCCTCCACCGGCACAATCTCATCGCCGAGGTCCATGGACAGCCGACAGCGGTCCTGTTCAAATTTCGCATGCAGCTGTTCGGCCGCCGCGATAACCGGCCCGCGCAGATCAATTGTGCTCTGGCGCATGTCCACCACTCCGGCCTGTTCGCGCGCAATCAGGAAGATGTCATTGACGAACCGGGTCAGCTGATCGGAAATGGCTACGATCCGGCCCAATGCCGAGTGATAGGTCTCACGCTGTTTCTGGCGCGCCCTGAGGGCGACTTCCGCCTCGCCGCGAACCGCGGTAATGGGGGTGCGCAGTTCATGGCCGATATCGGCAAAGAACTGCCGCCTGGTTTCGTCACGCCGCTCGAGCTCGTCATTGGCGACCTGCAGCTCATCGGTTCGCTCCATGACCCGCTGTTCGAGCTGGTACCTGGCCGCTTCCAGGGCTGTGCGCTGGGTCTGCAACTGGCCGGCCATGGCGTTGAACCGCCCTGACAGCCTGGCGAACTCGTCCCGCCCGGTGATCGGAATGGTATGGTTCAACTTGCCGGACGCAAACAGCTTCGCACCGTTTTCAAGATTGCGCAGGCTGTTGGACATTCTCAATGCCAGAGCATACATCGCCCATCCGGCCACCAGAACACCGGTCAGCGATGCCAGAATTGCCGCCCAGTACGCGACAGTGTTGAAATACCCGATTTCCCTGAGCGCATCGTCCAGTTCCGAACGCTCATCCTCCACTGCGTCCTTGATCAACCCGGCAACTGCATCGTCCAGCCGGCTTTTAAGGCCGGTGTCGAGAAATTCCCGGGCCTCGTCCACACGACCATTGTTCAGAAGCAGTTCCGTCTGGCGCACATCGGCAAACGCATTCTCAAGCTGTTTCGCAAGATCCATGGCGCGCTGCCGGTCCGCATCAACTTCGCCATCGCGCAGTCCGACCTGATCCTCGTCGGCTGTGGTTTCAGTAATGTCCGCAATGATCTTTGTTATCCGCGCCTCAGCCTCATCCAGGTCAAACGTCAGGCTGTTGCCTTCGTTGAGCAGATCGCGGCGGACACGCTTGAATGTGCTCATTACCTCGCTGGACAGGCTCAGATACCCGGTGAGTTCCTCATAAGCGAGGCTGGTGCGCTTTTGATTGTAGGTTGCACTGTAGGTGTTCCAGAGCAGCAACAGCGAACATGCGACGACAACCGCCGCAAGAGTGCTGACGCTCATGACGAGTTTGGTTCTGATCTGCATGTCAGGGATAATAGGCTTTCCGACACAGCAAGGACAGATGCGTCACATTAACGCCAGATTAATTTGGCGCCTGCAGCCGGCTCGCGGAAATGCAGCTGATATGCATAATGGCCGGTCTGTCACCGGTTGTGGAGTTCACCTGAGCATGGATGGAAGTGGAACACCCGGGCTCCGTGTTGAAAACGGCAGGCGAGTGATCGCTGCTGCAGGCCTGCTGTGTCTGGTGCTGGGCTCCGTACATGCGTTCTCGGTGTTTCTGGTGCCGCTGGAAACGGCCTATTCTGCGTCCCGGGCACAGATCAGCCTGATCTACTCTTTCGCGCTGATCACGCTGACCATCTCGGTTCTGATCGGGCCGAAATTCTTCCATCGCCTGCCTGCAGGGTCCATCCTGCTGGCGTCCGGCGTGGTCGCGGCCACCGGGACAATGATTACAGCTTTTGCACCCGGTTTCTTTGCGGCCATGTTCGGGTACGGCCTGCTGTTCGGGGCGGCCAACGGTGTTGGTTACGGCTTTGGTCTGCAACTGGCCGCAAAAGCCAATACCGGCCGCGAAGGCATGGCCATGGGCATTGTGACAGCCTGTTACGCCACCGGCGCCATGATCGCGCCCGCCGGGTTTCAGTGGGCATTGTCCCATGGCGGATTCCAGACCGCCATGCTGGGCCTGACCGTCGCCCTGGTGGGCGCATCGGTTTGCGGATCAATAATGATCAGCAGCACGGGTGCGCGGCTGGATGCGCCGGCGCGCCAAACCGCACGCGACAAGATCAGGCCGGGCCAAGTGGCACTGCTGTGGACCGGCTTTGGCGCAAGCGTTTTCTCCGGCCTGATGGTCATCGGTCATGCTGCTGAGATCGCCAGATCAGATCAGCTTGCCCACCTGATCTGGATTGCGCCTGCCCTGATCGCCGGCTTCAACCTGGCAGGCAGCCTGTCGGGCGGATATCTGGCCGATGCCATGGCGCCAAGATTGTTGCTGGCGGGTCTGGCGATATTTTTATCCGGCGTTCTTGCGGTGCTGGCCGTCAGCGCGCCGGGCCTGCCGGTTCTGGCGGGCCTTGCCTGCGTCGGGTTTTGCTATGGCGCCATCATCTCCATCTACCCGGCCATCATTGCCAAACGCTACGGCATGGCCAACAGCGCACGCATTTACGGCCGGGTCTTTACCGCCTGGGGCACAGCCGGACTGGCCGGCCCCTGGCTGGCGGGTGCCCTGTTTGATGCAACGGGTGGGTATACGATCGCGCTGGCAGCTGCTGCCGGTCTCAGCCTTGTTTCTGCGCTGGCAGTGCATGTGCTGTTTCGATAATCCCCATAAACTTGCCGTGACACGTTGAAAGCGATATTCGATAGGACCAAGTGCAAAAACCAAGGGCATATACCATGAGACTGACTTTCGCTGCTTCCCTCATATTTCTGGCCTGCGTGCAGCCCAGCCTTGCTGAACCCTGCAAGGAGAAATTCGCTCAACTGCTGATCCAGGGCAACGGGCCGCATCCGGTGACGATCCGCATCACTTCGGAACCGAAGGGCGGCACGGTTTCAAAGAACGAATTCTTTTTCAAAACCACGGGGCACTGGATGACGGTGATGACTGATCCGGCAAACCAGCCCATCACGCTGGCCTACAACAACAAGATGTACACGTCTTCCGACGAGGGCAAATCCTGGAAGAAAGTCAGGGAGATGGACAGCGAACAGAACCGGCTCGACAACATCAGGAACCAGGAAGAAAATGCAAAAACAATAAAAAATGCCGTCTGTGCTGAAGAGATGCTCGACGGGGTCATGCACGACACGGTCGAAGCCGATTTCGATACCGTCCAGCAGTACAAATCCTCAAACCACTACAAATACTGGGTAAACCGGGAAACCGGATGGATAACCAAGGTAACATACGATTCCAAAAGCAGCGGGTATGAGAGCTTCACGACCCAACTGATGGAAAAAACGCCGGACCTGGAACTGCCCATGCCGGAATAGGCATGCTGCGTCCGCATGTCCGGAACGGACCTTTGAAATGCTGGTGATCCCGGCAGGATTCGAACCTGCGACCATCAGCTTAGAAGGCTGGTGCTCTATCCAGCTGAGCTACGGGACCGTTGTTCAGCAGTTTGCGCGCCCTGTTTGCCGCAAGAGCGCGTGTCCCGCAAGTGTTAGATGATCGAGGACTAGAGCAACATGGGTTCAAGTGAACCCATGAAGTTGCTCGATCACTTTGAAAGCGATCAGGTTTATGATTTTTGGTTGCTTCAACCAAAAATCATCCTGATCTAGTGCGTCCAGTTGTCTGTCCGGCCCCAGCGGAAATTGTCGGAATAGGACTTGGACTTGGCGGACGGCTTTTTCGGCTCGATGACCTGGTAGGCATGGCCTTTGCGCCTGGCGTAGTTTTCCGCTTCTTCACGGGTGGCGAAGGTCAGCTTCAACTGCTGCTTCATGTCACCGGATGACGTCCAGCCCATCAGCGGGTCGGTTTCGCGCGGGGCTTCTGCTTCAAATTCCAGCACCCAGTTTTTCGTCTTGGCCTTGCCGGACTGCATGGCGTTGCGGGAAGGCTGGTAAATACGTGCAGGCATGATGTCGCCTCAAGTGTTGCCGGTTGGCTTCAAACTAGTTTCAGGTCCGGCCGGTGGCCGGTGGTCGGAGCGGAGAGATTCGAACTCCCGACCCTCTGGTCCCAAACCAGATGCGCTACCAGGCTGCGCTACGCTCCGAATGCCGTTGCCGGACAAACCATCCCTGAACTGGTGAGGGGTGGTTACAGGAAAACACACCTGCTCGGCAAGAGGATAATCACCCGGATCAGAATGATTTTTGGTTGTCTCGACCAAAATCCGAAAAACCCGATGGTTTCCTCAGTTGCGCTAGGAGCCATTGAAAAACCGATGCTTCAAGCGGCTGCCCGGCCTGATGCCGAGTTTTGCCGCCGTACCGGCAACAACCTCCATCACTGCAGACACTTCGCGGCCCGCACTGAGTACCTGCAGGGACTCAGGCACCGTGTCGGCCTGAACATGCACAACTGTCCCGTCAGCGGTGACGAACAGCATGTCGAGTGAGAGATAGGTATTGCGCATCCACATGGAGACCACGCGGGGACTTGGCCAGTGAAACAGCATGGCCTCGCGCTCGCCCATGGACCGGCGAAACATCAGGCCGCGCGAGCGCGTTTCATCACTGGTGGCAATTTCAGTGGCAAATGCAATGTCACCGCGATCAGAGGTCACGATCACCTGCTCAACCGGCAGGCGAACCACCTCTTCCGAAGCCAGCGACGGCCCGGCAAGAAACAACAATGAAAACAGGACTGACGCCAATATCCGCATGGCATGCCTTGTACGCCGTATCTGACGGCGGATCAATTCGTGCCGGGCAACCGGTCGTCATCAAGGCTGAGACGAACTTCAGCAGCCATCTTTCCCTTGGCGCCATCGCCAAAGCGGACATAGATCCACTGGTCCGGCTCAATCTCGGCAATCGCGGTTTTGCGCAGAACCTCCATGTGAATGAAGATGTCGGGCTCGCCTTCGCCTTCACTGGCAAAACCGAAGCCTCGGGTGCGATTGAACCACTTGACCTTCACACGGGTCCACTCGCTGCCAGCCTCAACGTTCTGGTGAGTGCGCGGTACGCGCTCTACCGGATGGATCGCAGTGGTGGTGTCGACGTCGAGCACACGCAGGCACTGGATGCCCTTTTGACGCTGCACAGCTTCGCAAACCACACGCGTGCCTTCCAGCGGCGCGTCAAAACCATCACGCTTGAGGCAGCTCAAATGCAGCAGGACATCAGGGATGCCGCTGTCGGGTATGATGAAGCCGTAGCCGCGTGCTACGTCAAACCACTTGACGAAGCCTGCCACCTCGAAAATTTCAACATTGGATTCCAGCTCTGATAGTGAAGATTGGCGCACTTGTCCGGTCTGTGCCGGCGTGTTGTTTCTTAATTCAGCCCCATCGTCCACTGGCCCGCCATCACCAGCCATAATAACTGCTCCTAACCTTTACTCAATCCGCTATCTACAGTTGCCCTCAACCAAATGATGGGCAAACACCGGCGATTTGTACAGCCATCACACGGGGAAATTTTCGGATTTACACAAAGTTGATCGATGTTCGCGCAGGCCCTGCATTCAGCGGTTGACGTAACGCGCAGGTAACCGTTTGAAAATCCGGCTTTTTTGTGAAATTTTTGTGGTTTCCATGTTTTTTCAATTTGATTTTTTTTCTTGGTAAACCTGTGCGCAACCCGGTCTTGCACCCTGCATTGGCGGGCCTTCCGGGAGATTCAGCTGACAAGAACCGGCACGGAAGACAACGAATCAACACCGGATGGACGGCATCGAGGTCTCAAAATCAACGCCATAATCAGCGTCAAATTCTCATTTTTTGCAAAAACAATATCCAGTTGTGGGCAACACGTGACCTCGACTTCACATTTTTGCATTTTTCATAGGCAATTTGCCGCAGGCCTGTAGACTGTTTGCCGGGAAACTGAGGAGGAAACAAAATTATGGCACTCAAGCCAGCACTTACTGATCTCCCGATCAAAACGGCGGATGCCGGTTTTTACAGAGGATTCAGTAAAGACGTCACTATTGCGTCCAAATTCATCATCGGGGGACTTGTGATCTGGGCAGTGGCATTTCCGGAACAGGCCGGAGCGGTGCTCAACAAGTTCAATTCATTCATTCTGAGCAACTTTGCCAGCTGGTATATCTGGGTGGTGGCGCTGTTTGTCCTGGTGTGCGTCCTGCTGGCCTTATGGCCTGCAGCCGGCAAGCTCAACCTGGGCCAGGATGGGGAAAAGCCGGAGTTTTCCAACTTCTCCTGGTTCTCCATGATGTTCGGCGCCGGTATCGGCGTCGGCATGCTGACCTGGGCGGTGGCAGAACCGGTCTATCATTTCGGCAACAATCCGGAGGTGATCAAGGGCCTTACCAATGGCGGCACTGCGGACAATATCCGCATGGCTTACAAGTGGTCGTTCCTGCACTGGGGGCTTGGTGCGTGGGCGTGTTATGCAATCGCCGGGCTGGCGCTGGCCTTCTTCAGCTATCGCCGCAACCTGCCGCTGACCATCCGTTCATCGCTGACGCCGCTGTTCGGCAAGGCACTGTCCGGCCCGCTCGGCAATGTGATTGATATTGTCGCCGTGGTGGCCACCATTCTCGGTGTCGCCCAGACGCTGGGCTTCGGCGTCGAGCAGTTTGTGTCCGGCCTTGCGCGTATCGGCGTTGGCGGCCTGCAGACCGCAGAAGGCACGGCCAGCTCAGTTGGCATCATTGTGGCCATCGTGGCGATCATGGGGGCCTCGACGCTGTCTGCCCTGTCGGGTGTCGGCAAGGGTATCAAGTGGCTGTCCAATATCAACATGGTGCTGTCCATTGCGCTGCTCGGGTTCTTCCTGCTGTTCGGTTCGACGTTCTTCGGCCTGCAGGCACTTGTGGTCGGCATCTGGGATTATCTGATTGCCTTGCCGGAGATGATGTTCCGGGTCTGGAACAGCGACGGCAATCCGGAGAGCGTAGCGACCAAGCTGGCCAGCTGGCAGGGCGCATGGTCTGTGTTCTACTGGGCATGGTGGGTGGCGTTTGCGCCGTTTGTAGGCCTGTTCCTGGCTCGTATTTCCAGGGGCCGGACGATCCGCGAGTTTGTCCTGGGCGCCATGATTGTGCCGTCACTGATGTGCTTTGTGTGGTTCACCTGGGCCGGTGGCACTGCCATTGACCTGGAACTGAACGGTGGTGCCGGTGGCGTCATCACCTCGGCACCTGACGGTGACAAGATCTTTGCCATGACCAACTTCATGCTGTCACCCATATCGGAAGTGCTGTCGTGGATGATGTCATTCATGATCGTGGTACTGCTGATGACCTACCTGGTTACCTCGGCCGACAGTGCGGTGCTGATTGTCAACACCATCAATGCCGCCGGTGATGAGGGACCCAAGGCGCGTCCGCATATCATCTTCTGGGGTGTCGCGCTGGGGGCCGTGGTTGCCGCCCTGCTGCTGGTAGGCGGCCTGAAGGCCATTCAGACGGCCATGGTGATCGGGGCACTGCCGTTCTCCATTGTTATGGTGCTGATGTGCTTTGCGCTGGTCAAGGCCATCTTCAATGACAGCCGGCGTGAAAAAGCCGGCATGAGTACGGTTGCCGCACCGGCTGAATAGGCCTGGCAAAAACTTAAGACCTCCGCTGCTCGCGCAGCGGGGGTTTTTGTTTGAGTTTATATCGCTCACGCAAGCAGCCTGTCGGCTGCGCTCCGCTAGGGCGCACTTCGTGCGACGGCCAGTCGGCCTTGCCTCAGCACCGGTGGTGCTTCGGAGGGAGTTCATCAAGAAGGTTGTGCTGAACTCTGGAACTAGGCCCGACGGGCCTCGGGCCGGTCAGGCCCGCCCTAGCGGAGCGCAGCCGTCAGGCTGCTTGCGTGAGCGACATCACTTAAGTCGGAGAACGGCCCGCCGCAGGCGGACAAGCTGTTCGACCAACCAAAATGAATCAGCTAAACAGATCGCATGGCCACCTCCCCGATACGCGAAACCGAACTCTACGCGCCCATCAAGGCGCTGCTGGAAGGCCAGGGCTACGAGGTCAAGGGCGAAGTGGGTGCTGCTGACGTGGTTGCCTGCCGCGACGGGGCAGACCCGGTCATTGTGGAACTGAAGACCGGTTTTTCATTGTCCCTGTTCCACCAGGCCATTGACCGGCTCTCCTTGAGTGACACCGTCTATGTGTGCGTGCCGCGCGGGTCGGGGCGCGCGTTTCTGAAATCACTGAAGAACAACAAGACCCTGTGCCGCAGGCTCGGGCTCGGGCTCATCACCGTGCGGCTGAAGGACGGGCTGGCTGAAATCCATCTCGACCCGGCGCCGTACAAACCACGCCAGTCAAAACGCAAAAAGACAAGACTGCTGAAAGAGTTTGCCACCCGTGTCGGCGATCCGAATACCGGCGGCACGGCCAGGAAAACCCTGATGACGGCATACCGGCAGGACGCGCTGCGCTGCGCCGGAACCCTGAACCACAATGGTGCCACCAAGGCTGCCCATGTGGCCAAGTCTTCAGGTGTCGCAAAAGCCCGGCAGATCATGTCTGCCAATCACTATGGCTGGTTTGACCGGGTCGAGACCGGCATTTACGAGCTGAGCCCCAATGGCAGACGGGCGATTGCCGACTATGCCGAGGAACTGGAGAGGCTGATTTCCGGCAGTTAGTACGGCACCCGGTTTCGTTTTGCTCAGACCTCCTCCAGCACATCTCCGATGTCATCGTGAATGACCAGTTCAGCCAGCCGGTCAGCCGGGGTCGGTTCGCCATTGACGATGACCAGCGGAATACCAAGCTGTGCGGCAAGTGCCGGGAAGCTGGCGGCAGGCTCCACCACCAGCGAAGACCCCACCGCGAGAAACAGATCGCTGTCCCTGGTCATCTCGCCGGCCCGGCGCATGGCCTCCACCGGCATCGACTGGCCGAACGAGATGGTGGCGGTCTTCACAATACCCGCACACTCCACACAGGCCGGTGCACCACTATGGGCTTCAAGCTGTTCGGCGATCCAGTCCAGCTCATGGCGCCTGCCGCACTCAAGGCAGTGGGCATAGGTACCATTGCCATGCAGTTCCACGGTCCTGGACGCCGGCACACCGGCGCGCTGGTGCAAGCCGTCAATGTTCTGGGTGATGACACCCGCCAGCTTGCCGGCGCGATGCCAGCGCGCTGCCGCTGCATGGCCCCTGCCCGGCTCGACCGGGCCTACTTCGTCGCGAATTTTCAGAAACCGTGACAGGCCCTCACGGCGCGCCTCCGGCGATGACATGAAAGTCTTGAAATCGAGCGGCTTGTACCTCGACCACACACCGCCGGGCGAGCGAAAGTCGGGAATACCGCATTCAGTTGAAATACCGGCACCGGAAAAAACCACGATACGGTTTGCCTGGCCCACAAGCCTTGCAAGTTCCGCCCGTTTGCCGTTCAAATCGTTCATCATCAAAAACCAACCCAATCCGACACACTTGCCAAGAGGGTCACACATGAAATATCTGCACACAATGGTCCGCGTCACAGATCTGGATGCATCGGTCAAATTCTTCTGCGATGTGCTCGGCTTCACCGAGACAAGGCGCTATGAGAGCGAACAGGGCCGCTTTACCCTGGTGTTCGTGGCACCGGACGAGTCGCCGGACTGTCCGGTTGAACTGACCTATAACTGGGATCCGGAAGAGTATGACGAGGGCCGCAATTTCGGCCACCTGGCCTATGAGGTCGACAATATCTATGAGTACTGCCAGATGCTGATGGATAACGGCGTGACCATCAACCGGCCGCCACGTGAAGGCCGCATGGCGTTTATCCGCACGCCGGACAATATTTCTATCGAATTGCTGCAGAAGGGCGACAACCTGCCGGTTCAGGAACCGTGGAAGTCCATGGAGAATATCGGCAAGTGGTAGCCTGACCGCGACGGATTGCGGATGCGTTGAACGTCAATACACAATAGACATTCAGGAGCCCGCAAATGCCGAATCGCGCAGCGCGTTATGATGCCGTATCGAAATGGCTGCACTGGTCTGCTGCCGGACTGCTGATCGGCGGTTTCCTGGTGGCAGAAAACACC
>Ga0316190_10001653_pt1 | contig 16188 bp, 17 predicted proteins | sample Eddworburrow2_MG_FD_204929 | JGI IMG/M metagenome (GOLD analysis project Ga0316190, IMG submission 204929) | Coastal sediment microbial communities from Maine, United States - Eddy worm burrow 2 | ecosystem: Environmental > Aquatic > Marine > Coastal > Sediment | place: USA: Maine | collected... | reverse complement strand
TGCTCAAATGCTGATGTCAGTATGATTGAGTGTAGTGCTATCTGCCCTGATATATCTTGATAATAGTGGGGCAAAGCCGGGGCGCAGGCCAATAACCTGCGCCCCGTATGAATCCAGTCTATTTTTTCGGTGCCATCGGGGGGTGAGCCGGTGTGGCCTCGGGGGGTTGGATCTGCACATCACCCTTCTCACGCAGCTGGGCGATATAGCTGGCCAGAACCTCTTGCTGTTTCTGTTGCATGAGCTGTTGGCGTACCTCGTCGAGGGGAGGGGGTTCAAGATCCCGATGTTCTTCCCGCAGAATGACATGCCAGCCGAACTGGGTCTGGACCGGCGCCTTGGTATAGCTGCCGCTCTCTAGTGCCACCACTGCGTTGGCGAAGGGTTCCACCATCTGGTTTTGATCAAACCAGCCCAGGTCGCCTCCCTGGGGGCCGGATGGGCCGGTGGAGCGTTCCTTGGCCAGTTCCGCAAAGTCTGCACCCTTATCCAGTTCGGAGATGACTGCTGATGCCTCTTCTTCGGTCTTCAGCAGGATGTGGCGCGCCTTGTACTCCTGGTTTTGCTGGCCACTGTACTGCTGCTCATAGAGCTGTTTGAGGCCCTCTTCACTCGGCTCGTTCTTTTGCATATGTTCTGCTACCGCGGCCTCGGCCAAAACGCGGGTGTGTAGCAGATCCAGCATAACAGCCACCTCCGCCTGTTTCTCCAATCCCAGGGCTTCGGCATCCTGACGCAGCAGGGTGAAGTTGACCAATTCGTTGAGTGCAGCCATCTGTTCCTCAGGTGAGTTGCCACCTCTGCGACCCATCTGAAGCCGCTGCTGATTGAACAGGGAGAAGCTGTTGGCTGTGATGGCGTTGCCATTGACGATGACCAGGATGTTTGGATCATTCAGGTCCGGCTTGGCCTCGGTCGGGGTGGAGGGCATGGCGCTCTCGGTGGTTGCTGGGGCAGCGGCTTTTTCTGTGGATGCCTGCTCATTACAGCCCACAAGCAGCAGGCTGGCGCCCAGCAACAGAAGAGGGGTTGATGGTAAACGCATGGATTCTTTTCCTTTCCTTAAAGGTTGATCTATTGAATTGCTGTCCGGCCCAAATTTTCCGGTGCTCTTGGGCCTTGGTTGTAGTTTGTATCTTTGATGAATGCTTAGTTCAAAAGCCAAGCCCTATGAGGCAGCAGCTGTTACTGGCTTCATGGTATCACCTTCTTAAAAGGCTTTACGCTTACATTGGCATAAACTCCGGCAAGCATGTAGGGATCCTGATCCGCCCAGGTCTTGGCACTTTCCTGGTCTGGGAACTCCGCCACGATCAGGCTGCCGCTGAAGCCGGCTGGCCCTGGGTCTTCGCTGTCGATGGCGGGAAAGGGGCCGGCCAGCAACAGTCGCCCTTCATCCCTCAGTGCCTCCAGTCGTTTGAGGTGGTCGGGACGTGCCTGCAGTCGTGCTTCCAGGCTGTCCTCCTGGTCGGTGCCGATGATGGCGTAATACATGGCTTCTCCTTTGTTACGGCTGGTGTTTTTTGTCACGGCGCAGGGATTTTAGCAGTATCGACTGACGGCGTCTGTGATCCACTGCGGATGCCGCATCAACTGCCTGCATGGGGTACAATGGCCGGATGTCACTGACGATCGATCTGCATTCACACTCCACCGCCTCTGATGGGACCCTGAGTCCACGTGAGCTGCTGCAACATGCGTGCAGGTCAGGGCTGGAGACGCTGGCGCTGACCGACCACGACACCATCGATGGGATCGCTGAGGCTGCCGCTGAGGCTGAGTCCATCGGCCTGGGCTTTATTCCTGGGGTGGAGGTTTCAGTGACCTGGAACAAGCAGGTGGTGCATGTGGTGGGCTTGAATGTGGATCCTGAATGTCCGGTTTTGCAAAAGGGGCTGCTCGGCCAGCAGGCCTTTCGTGGCTGGCGGGCTGAGGAGATGGGCCGTCGGCTGGATAAGGCGGGTATTCCCGGTGCCTATGAAGGGGCCAAGGCCCTTTCGAATGGGCACCTCATCGGCCGCACCCATTTTGCCCGCTTTCTGGTGGAGCATGGACATGCCAAGGATGTGCGCAAGGTGTTCAAGCATTTTCTTACCAGTGGAAAGCCGGGACATGTACCGGGTCAGTGGGCAAGCCTGGATGAGGCCGTGGCCTGGATTCGGGCTGCCGGTGGAAGCGCCGTGATAGCCCATCCGGCCCGTTACCCCTTTACTCGTACCAAACTGCGGCGTCTGCTGGGTGAGTTTGTCGATGCCGGGGGGGATGGCCTGGAAGTGGTTTCCGGCAGCCACAGCCGTGATGACAATTTCACTATGGCTCGCCACGCCAAGGACTTTGGGCTCTGCTCTTCTGCGGGCTCCGATTACCATGGCCCGGAAAACCCCTGGTTTGAACTGGGGCGTCTGCCGGAGTTGCCGGATGGCTGTAGGCCCATCTGGCGAAGCTGGACTGCATCGACCCCGGCAAGAGCCGTCGGTGCCTGACCTGTAGTCTCTATCCGTGGCCCAGTTTTTCCAGATACATCCCGATAATCCGCAGCTGCGCCTGATTCGTAGCGCCGTGGAGATCATTCGCCAGGGCGGATTGGTGGTCTATCCCACCGACTCCAGCTATGCCGTGGGCTGTCATATTGGTGACAAGACGGCCATGGAGCGCATCCGCCGTATCCGTAAACTGGATGACAAGCACAACTTTACCCTGGTGTGCCGGGATCTGTCTGAGATCGCCACCTATGCCAAGGTGGGAAACCAGGAATACCGCCTGCTCAAGACCCTCACCCCCGGCCCTTATACCTTCATTCACATGGCCACCAAGCAGGTGCCGAGACGATTGCAGCATGCCAAGCGCAAGACCATTGGTATCCGCATCCCGGATAACGCCATTGCCCAGGCCCTGTTGGGCGAACTGGGTGAGCCCCTGATGAGCTCCACCCTGATCCTGCCTGGGGATGAGATGCCCCTCACCGATCCCTACGAGATGCGTGACCTGCTGGGCCATGAGGTCGATCTGGTGATTGATGGCGGCTACTGCGGCCTCGAGCCGACCACCGTGGTGGATATGGTGGATGAGACCCCGGTAGTGGCCCGTGAGGGCAAGGGCGATGTCTCCCTGCTGGCAGGTTGACGGGTATTATCCCCATGGCGCAGGTATAATCGGTTGATGGAAGGGTTGAGTACAATTCAACGGATAGCGGTGCTGATTTTGCCAGTGCTGTTTGCCATCACTGTGCATGAGGCAGCCCATGGCTGGGTGGCCAAGCAGTTGGGGGATTCAACCGCCAAGATGCTGGGTCGCGTCACCCTCAATCCCCTTAAACACATCGATCCCCTGGGTACGGTGATATTGCCCTTGAGTATGTATCTCCTGACCGGTTTCCTGTTCGGCTGGGCCAAACCGGTACCGGTGAACTGGAAGAATCTGCGTAAACCCCGGCGCGATATGGCCCTGGTTGCCATTGCCGGCCCAGGGGCCAACCTGCTCATGGCCCTGATGTGGGCGGTGATCGCACGAATCGGCTATGGTCTGACCGGTGCTTCTGAATGGATTGCGCTGCCCCTGATCTATATGGGGGCAGCCGGCGTTTTGATTAATGCCATCCTGATGCTGTTGAATCTGATGCCCATCCTGCCTCTCGACGGGGGCAGGGTGGTGGCGTCCCTACTGCCCCCCAGAATGGCGCTACAATACTCACGATCAGAGCCCTGGGGGCTGTTTATTGTAGTGGGTCTGCTGGCTACCGGAATCCTCAGCAGCGTTCTCGGACCATTGGTGGGGCTGACGCAAAAGTTGATCTTTACCTTGGTCGGCCTGGGCTGACATTGAACTAGGGCCTGTTAACAGGCCCTAATAACTTTAAGAGGAAATTACAGTTGACTCCCGTACCCGCTCAACACGCCCGCGTCCTTTCTGGTATGCGCCCTACAGGTCGACTGCATCTTGGTCACTATCACGGGGTATTGGAGAACTGGGTAGAGCTCCAGCATGAGTACGAGTGCTTTTTCTTCGTCGCCGACTGGCATGCCCTGACCACCCATTATGACGATCCCAGCATCATTGCCGAAAGCGTCTGGGATATGGTGATCGACTGGCTGGCGGCGGGGGTCAATCCGGGAGAGGCCAAGCTGTTCATCCAGTCCCGGGTGCCGGAGCATGCGGAGCTGCATCTGTTGCTCTCCATGATTACTCCCCTGGGCTGGCTGGAGCGGGTGCCAAGCTATAAGGACCAGCAGGAGAAGCTGAAGGAGCGGGACCTAGCCACCTACGGCTTTCTCGGCTATCCGCTGCTGCAGAGCGCGGATATCCTGATCTACAAGGCCGGCATGGTGCCGGTGGGTGAGGACCAGGTGGCCCATGTGGAGCTGACCCGGGAGGTGGCCAGGCGATTCAATCACCTCTATGGCCGTGAGCACGATTTCGAGGAAAAGTCCCTGGCGGCCGTAAAGAAGATGGGCCGCAAGAATGCCAAGCTCTATGGCCAATACCGCAAGTCCTACCAGGAACAGGGGGACCAGGAGGCGCTGGATGCGGCCCGTGCGCTGCTCGAGACACAACAGAATATCGCCGTCAGTGACCGGGAGCGCCTGTTCGGTTATCTGGAAGGTGGCGGTCGCGTCATCCTGCCGGAGCCCCAGCCCCTGCTGACCAAGGCCTCCAAGATGCCAGGATTGGATGGGCAGAAGATGTCCAAGTCCTATGGCAACACCATCGCCCTGCGGGATGATGTGGAACACATTGAAAAGACCCTGCGTACCATGCCGACCGATACCAATCGGGTACGGCGCACCGATCCGGGTGATCCGGCGAAGTGCCCGGTCTGGGAGTGGCACCAGGTCTACTCGAATGAAGATGTAAAAGAGTGGGTACAGAAGGGCTGCCGCTCCGCTGGTATCGGTTGTATAGAGTGCAAACAGCCGGTGATCGATGCGGTACTACGGGAACTCAAGCCGATCCAGGAGCGTGCCCGGGAGTATACTGAGCAGCCGGATGTGGTGCGCAGTATCATCGCCGAGGGCTGTGAAGCGGCCCGAGACCTGGCCAGGGAGACCCTGGATGAGGTGCGCCACGCCATGTCACTGAATTACCGTTAGGTGTAAGAGCAGACCATGGAGCAGATAGAGGAGAGCGTCCCACAGCCGATCCATCCCCAACAGGAGGAGATGCCGTTCGCCGTGGTCCAGGGCGAGCCCATGGCCACCATGCCCAAGGATCTCTATATCCCGCCGGATGCCCTGGAGGTCTTTCTGGATGCCTTTGAGGGGCCGCTGGATCTGCTGCTCTATCTGATCAAGCGCCAGAACCTGGATATCCTGGATATTCCCATTGCCGAGATCACCGCCCAGTACATGGAGTACGTGGAGATGATGAAGGAGATGCGGCTGGAATTGGCGGGTGAGTACCTGCTCATGGCCGCCATGCTGGCGGAGATCAAATCCCGCATGCTGTTGCCCCGACAGGTGGAAGAGGATGAGGAAGGGGGCGACCCCCGTGCCGAACTGATCCGACGCCTGCAGGAGTATGAGCGCTATAAACAGGCCGCTGAAGATATCCAGGCCCTGCCGCAGCAGGGGCGTGACTTCTTCCAGTCTGAGGTGGTGGTGCCGGATAAGGTGATCGACAAGCCCGAGCCCCAGGTCTCCATGCGGGAGCTGATGTTTGCCTTCAAGGAGGTATTACACCGGGCGGAAATGCACAGCCATCTGCAGGTCAAGATGGAGCCCCTGTCGGTGCGTGAGCGTATGTCGCGGGTGCTGGAGGCGGTCAATAGCGACAGCTTTGTGGAGTTTACGAAGTTGTTTGATTTCAAGGAGGGCCGGTCTGGCGTGGTGGTGACCTTTTTGGCCATCCTGGAGTTGATCAAGGAGTCCCTGCTGGAGCTGGTACAGGCGGAGGCCTATGGGCCCATCCATGTTAAGGCCGCGGGCGCTGTAGCCTGAGTGATTAGGGCCTGTTAACACGAATCCAATCGGCCCTGTTGTGCCTGAAAAAGCGCCAATCTAGGCGCGAGGAGCGCAGTTTGGTTATTCCAAATAAACGACGAGCAACAACGAGTGGCGCTTTTTCAGGCGCAACCCGGAGGGCTGGGGCTATTTTTCCGCCCAGCGGCGTTATCATTCGCTCATGTAGAGTGACTACACTTCACTCATTCTGCCTTGCTGGACGAAAAAATAGTCCCAGCAGAGCTGATTGGATTCGTGTTAACAGGCCCTAGAGAACGAACATGTCTTCCGAACAGAAATTGAAACAGATTGCCGAGGCCGCGCTGATGGCCGCCGGCAAGCCCCTGAGCCTGGATGAGCTGATGGAGCTCTTCGAAGAGGAGGAGCGTCCCGAGCGCAAGGCCATGCGGGCAGCCGTGAAGGCCCTGGCCGAGGAGTATGAAGATCGGGGCATCGAACTGAATGAGGTGGCCTCGGGTTTTCGTATCCAGGTGCGGGCCGAGTTGGCGCCCTGGGTTTCCCGTCTGTGGGTGGAGCGCCCGCCGCGCTACTCCCGCGCCCTGATGGAGACCCTGGCCCTGATCGCTTATCGTCAGCCCATCACCCGGGGTGAAATTGAGGATATCCGTGGGGTCAGCGTCAGCAGCAATATCGTCAAGACTCTGCTGGAGCGTGAATGGGTGCGGGTTGTTGGCCAGCGTGATGTGCCGGGTCGTCCCTCTCTCTACGCCACCACCCGCGAGTTCCTGGACTACTTCAATCTCAAATCCCTGGAGGAGTTGCCGACCCTGGCCGAGATCCGGGATCTGGATTCCATCAATCGGGAGCTGAACCTGGAAGTCCCGGGGATGCCGTCTGCCCCTGAAGTAGAGGAGTCAACCGCCACTGAGGCCGAGTCAGAGCCAGTGGAAGATGCCGCCCTTGGGGAAGAGAGGCCCCCAGAAGCATCCGCCTCAGAAGGGCAGCTGGGTGATGAGCAAACAGGGCTGGAACCCGGGGTAGAGAGTGAAGGAGAGGCGGAAGAAGCCTCCACCCATGTCTGAGAATACAAAACCCCAGGGCGAACGCCTCCAGAAGTACCTGGCCAATGCCGGCCTGGGTTCCCGGCGTGAGATTGAGCGCTGGATCCAGGAGGGCAAGATCCAGATCAACAACCGGGCGGCCGAGCTGGGTGAGCGGGTGGTGCCAGGCGATAGCATCAGGATCGGACGCCGTGTGATCCGGGTGGGTGAGGGGTCGGCAACCGAGCGGCGTGTCATCATCTACAACAAGCCCGAAGGGGAACTGGTTACCCGTTCTGATCCCGAGGGACGACCTACCGTCTTCGCCAAACTCCCCAAGCTCAAGCAGGGCCGCTGGATTGCCGTTGGCCGGTTGGATATCAACAGTGCCGGCCTGCTGCTCTTTACCACCGACGGTGAGCTGGCCAATCGTCTGATGCACCCCTCCCAGCAGATTGAGCGAGAGTATGCGGTACGACTGCTGGGCCAGATAACCCCTGAGATGCTGGAGCAGTTGGCCAGCGGTATTGAGCTGGAGGATGGCCCGGCCCGCTTCGAGGATATTGTCGAAACCGGCGGCACTGGCGCCAATCGCTGGTTCCATGTGGTGATCATGGAGGGGCGAAAGCGGGAGGTGCGACGCCTGTGGGAGGCCGTGGGAGCCCGCGTCAGTCGGCTGATCCGGGTGCGCTATGGGCCTGTCAATCTGGGTAATCGCCTGTTCAGTGGCCACTGGCGTGAGCTGGAGGCGGATGAGATGAAGGAGTTGCTTGTGGTTGCGGGCCTTACGCCCGAACGGGCAGCCCGTAAAAGGGTGGGAAAGCGGTCTGCGGGTCAGGCGGCCTCAAAAGCGGCGCCCTCCCGTTCCGGTTCCGGCCAGGGGCCTCAACGTAAAGGCAGCCGCAGAGCCAAGTAATAAGCCGCGTTGCCCATGAGTGCCGGTACTGCCCTCAAATTGCGTAAGTCTGATTTGCTGAAGGTCTATCGGCAACTGCTGAAGGCCTATGGCTGCCAGCACTGGTGGCCCGCGGACAGCCCGTTTGAGGTCATGGTGGGTGCCATCCTGACCCAAAATACCGCCTGGCCCAATGTGGAAAAGGCCATTGCCAATCTAAAACAGGCACAGCTGTTATCTCCGGAAACAGTGGCCTCAGCCAGCCATGACCAGGTTGCAGAGCTGATTCGTCCTTCAGGCTATTTCAATATCAAAGCGCAACGCCTGCAGGCCTTTTGCCGCTTTTTATTGGCGAGAGGGGGTGAGCGGATGCTGCGACAGGAAGATACTGGCACCCTCCGCCATGACCTGCTTGCCGTTCATGGCGTTGGCCCTGAGACGGCGGACGATATGCTGCTTTACGCCTTTGAACGACCCGTTTTCGTCATTGATGCCTATACCCGGCGCATATTCTCCCGCCTGGGGATGATCGTGGGGGGTGAGTCCTATGAGGCCTTACGCAGGGGGTTTGAGGTGGCACTGGGGCCGGATGTGCAGCTGTTCAATGAGTACCATGCCCTCATTGTGCGCCATGCCAAAGAGGCCTGTAGCAAGAAACCCCGTTGTGCCGAATGCTGTCTGGCCGGTGGTTGTGAGGAGGGAGGCCGGTAGTTTGGCCAGGGGACTTGATCCTCAGCCGGTGATTACCTGATTTCGGCCATATTTCTTTGCCTGATACAGGGCCTTGTCTGCACGTTTGAACAGGTCTTCTGGCTTGTCTTCCATCTGCAGGCAACTGATGCCCAGGCTTGCAGTGACCAGCAATTCTGACTCGCGGCTGAAGGCCAGGTTTTCGATGTTCTGACGGATGCGTTCGGCAAGCAGGCAGGTGCCCTTGCAGTCTGTACAGCTCAGAAGAACCAGGAATTCTTCCCCACCGAAGCGGAATACCATGTCACTGCCGCGAACCGTTTCGCTGATGCATTGGGCCACCGCCTGGATTACATAATCCCCACAAGCGTGGCCAAAGCGGTCGTTGATGGACTTGAAATGATCGATGTCCAGCAGCAGGACGGAGAGGGGCGTGCCATGCCGCTGGGCCAGGTCCACTTCGCGCTGAATGGTGGCGTCCATGCTGGACCGGTTTTTCACCCCGGTTAATGGGTCGACGAGTGCGGACTGTATCGCACGATGGTAGAGCAGGGCGTTGTGCAAGGGATAGATAAGGGCGCACAGCAGATTTTCCAGTGTCGCCAGCTCCTCTTCACTCAAGGCCTTGCGGCGAAAGAAGGTGATCTCACCCAGGGCTTCGCCATTGGAGGTCAGCTGGTAATTGCAGTTATGTCTCGCATGCTTTCCGAGCTGGATTTCGATGCCATGGTCTGCATGGGTATAGGTAATGCCGTCATGCCCCGTGATCGGACTGATGTGTGATGAGAACAGGGATATCAGCTCATCAATTTCGAGGGTCGTATGCAACAGACTGCCGAGTTCCAGCAGTCTGGGGTCTGGCCCCTTGGTTGAGCCATCCGCTGTCGAATGATTCTGTTGGAAGACAAGAATATTGTCTTGCTTCAATACGGTGCTGTGCATCTGTGTACCCATAATTAAGATTCCATTGGCATCACAATCTTGTTGCCAATTCAGATACAAAACCCGTGCCAATTATTAAAAAACTATAAATAACAGTAAGATATGATTGGTTATTGTAGGCACGCCAATAAATTGGCAAGGGTTTTCGTGGCTGGAAATTGCGATGCGCCAAAAAATCAACGAGAGCATGGGGTGCTTCTGGCAGGGTGCCAGAGGCCAAGGGGGAGGGTTAAATCCAGATGCAGGGACTGATGAGGCTTGGCGGAACCGGCCTCTCAGTCCGCCTCAAAAGAAAGTGCTTGGCCGGTGGTGCCGATACTGTCTGGCCCCATGAGCCAGAGGTAGAGTGGTATCAACGCCTCTGGTGACTTTATGGTGTAAGGTTCAGGGGGTAGATGGCTGCTTCAGTGCTGCCCGCCTTCTCAATGGCATCACAGACCGACTCTAGTTTGTGGATGGTCCGGCCCAGCAGTATCACTGTGGCACCATATTTGGCGTAGGTTTCGGCCGCCATGCGGCCAATGCCGTCGCCGGCCCCGGTAACCAGAATTGTGCGCCCGGCAAGCAGATCTTGGGTTGAGGTTGTGACCGGATTCTACTGGATTAGGTCCATTTTTTTGCCCTGTGACTGCTGCGCCAGGTGATCCAAATTTTACGTAGTGGGGTTAGGCAGACGCGCTGGTTCATCACCGGAAACCCGCTTCCATTCAATTCGGCCAACAGGGCCTGGTTCATGGTGGCGAGTGACAAGGCGGGTGTCAGGGCCGGATGACTTCCCTTGGGCAGGCTGGAGAGGGTGGATGCCTGCCACTCCAAGGCATGAGCGCCCATCCCTTTCAGGAGTATGCCCAGCTTTTCCTGATTGTCGGCTTTTGTCGTATCAGCCAGGCTCAGGCCCGCCTCTCCCAATTCGCTCTTAGGCAGATGGCGACAGCCCCTCGCCATGCCAGGGCCCAGGTTGCGAATGATGTCCACCAGGCGGATGAAGGCACCCAGGCCCTCGGCACAGTCGGCCTCAGCCTCATCGCCACCGCAGACCTGGGTTACCAGCTGCAGTAGGGAGCCGCCATCCAGTCGGCAATAGTCGTGGAGGCTATCCATCTGGTCATACCAGGTTTGGCTCAGATCGGCCTCCAGGGCATCGGTCATGCGGTGGAAGGGTTGCACTGGGAGCTGGCGGCGATGGATGACCTCTCCCAGGGCCTGGGCCAGCGGCTGCTGTGCCTTGCCCTCCATGGCCCGTTCCAACTCCTCCCGGTACCACTTGAGTTTTGCATGGGCCACGCCGGGGTCACTGCAGCGGTAGAGGATATCTCTGAGCTCCTGGCGCCAGAGAAAAAGCAGGGCCAGGTCGTTATGGGTGCTGGCTGGCGCGATACGCACGCAGTAGTAATGCCGGGAGCCGGGTTCGGTGGCCCGGTTGGGGAACTGCAATTCCTCCATCATGGCTTGGCCGGGAGGGGTAGCTTGAGCCAGTCGAGGATCTGTTCCGGTTGATCTATGCTGCCATCCGCCTGCCATGCGTCCGGGTCGTCATCTGGACCCAGATAACCAAAGCGGGCAACCAGGGTGGCGGTGCCGGCATTGCGCCCGGATTCGATGTCACGCTGGGCATCGCCCACGTAAAGGCATTCCTCGGGGCTGTGGCCACCGGCCAGGCTACAGGCATGCAGGATAGGCTCGGCGTGGGGTTTCTTGTTGGCAGTGGTGTCGCCGCTGACGATGCAGGCGGCCCTATTCGCCAGCCCAAGCCCCTCCATCAGTGGTTCGGTGAGCCATGACGGCTTATTGGTGACGATGCCCCAGCGAATACCATGCTGCTCCAATTGTTCTATTACCCTCTCCATGCCGGGAAAGAGTCGGGTCTTATTGTGGATATTTTCCTGGTAATAACGCAGCAGCACCTGGCGTGCCGGCTCAAAGCCCTCATCGCCGGGTTCCAGCCCGAACCCCAGCCGAATCAGGGCGGCGGCACCATGGGAGACCTCGGTGCGGATCAGCTCGAAGGGCAGGGGCTCGCGACCCTGTAGCTGCAGCGCATGGTTCAGGGCATCGGCCAGATCCGGTGCGGTATCGGCGAAGGTGCCGTCCAGATCAAAGAGGACGATGTGAATAGGGGGCGAAGCCGGTGCGGCAGGCTCACTCATCGCTGTCTTTACGGCAACTCACCAGATAGTTGACGTCAACATTTCCATCCAGCCGGTACTTACGGGTCAGCGGGTTATAGACCATCCCGGTAATGGCATCTGTGGTCAGGCCGGCAGCACGGGTCCAGGTGTCCAGCTCTGAGGGGCGAATAAAACGAGCGAAGTCGTGAGTGCCCCGGGGCAGCAGGTTGAGGACATATTCGGCCCCGATGATGGCCAGCAGATATGACTTTGGGTTGCGGTTCAGGGTGGAGAAAAAGACATGCCCCCCCGGTTTGGCCAGACGGGTACAGGCCTCGATAACCGAGGCGGGGTCCGGTACGTGCTCCAGCATCTCCATGCAGGTGACCACGTCAAAGGAATCCGGCTGTTCGTCAGCCAATTGTTCCACCGGGATGCGTTTGTAATCGATCTGGAAGTCGGCTTCGGTTTCCAACAGGTGCAGACGGGCGACCTGCAAAGGCGCCTCACCCATGTCGATCCCGGTTACCGTTGCTCCCTTTTGTGCCATGCCTTCAGCCAGGATGCCGCCGCCACAGCCCACGTCCAGCACGCATTTGCCTGCGAGCTGGGCGGTCTGATCAATGAAATCCAGGCGCAAGGGATTGATTTCATGCAGGGGCTTGAATTCGCTTTGGGGGTCCCACCAGCGATGGGCCAGCTCTTCAAACTTGCGGACTTCGGCCTGGTCTACGTTGACGGCACTTTCACTCATGATGCTGTTGCCTTCGCCAAAAGGTCAGAAGTATACCCCTTTCCGGGGCATCAGTGCAGGCTGGGGAGCTGTGAAAAAAGATGGAATATAGGGCCGTCATTGCCCCTGTGGTCAAAACTACGGCTCGCCCGGGAGGGTCTTGATATAGGCAACGATTTCTTCCAGCTTGTCGAGGATTTCTGCGGGCTCGAATACCGGCATATAGCTCTTGTCCCAGCGCTCAACGTTGGTGATGTAGCTCTTTACCGTGTCGTAGCTCATGGCCGAGCGCATCTTTGGTGAACTGAGGGCAGCGGGTTTGCTCAGTGCCTTGGTTGCCATCCAACCATCGCCATTCCCTTGTTCGCCATGGCAGGAAGAGCAATATCTAAGATAGTAGATGCGGCCACGCTCCAGTGGGTCATTTAAAAACTGCTGCAGACGCTCCTTGGGGCCTGGGCCTTTAAGTGGCCCCTGATCCACCGCCAAGGTGCGGACATAGGCAATGATCGCTGTGATCTGCTCCTGATTGAGGTTGGTCCGCCAGCCAGGCATCTGTAGATAGGGGAATTTCTCTTCACCATAGGCCACTCGATCCATGAGCTCCTGGTCAGAGAGTTGCAACATGTAGGCCTTATTCGACAGGTCACCGGTAGGGACCCCGCTGAGGCCGGCGGCAGGGCCGGTACCTGCACCATCCATGCCGTGGCAGTAGATACAGAAGGCGTTGTAGATCTGTTTGCCGTTTTCAATAAGCGTTTGATCAGCAATGGAATTAACAGGGTAGATGATGGCCGATACTAGAAACAGCACGGCGGTCAAAGGCGTTATTTTGCGGCAACAGGTCATAACCATCCCTCACATACTGCCATTTGCTATGGTCAGAAGCACACACATATAAATGCCATTATTTATTTTGTTATCAAGCCCCATTGTTATTTCTTCTGGCCATCAGGTCAATGGGAAGCGGGTTACTATTATGTGTATCCCCGTGGTTATTCTTAGTGCTTAAGATGTTGCCCTAGCTCAATGGAATCGCAAATGGGGACTAATACGTACATCCATATTGCCTGTGAATAGTTTAATATTAACGCCATACACAGATATACAGTTATCTCGCGTGGGTTTCCGCACAATCTGTGGTCTTTATATAACGACTGGTTAAGCCGCAATAGTAGTCATAATCGTTTGAAAACAGTTGGATAATAACAATTGTTTGTCGCTTTAATAGGTGCAGGACCAAATGCCCTTTGGAATTGACTAAACTTATCAGGCATGGGCAGCTGAATGCCATACCACTTAAGGGGTAATTGCGGAGTCTGATTGACTTTGGTCGGATTCATCAGACTTAGACATGCTGTTGATAAGAAAGGCCACAAACGAGAGGAAAAAGGGATTATGCCGAAGATCATGATAGTTGGGGGTGGGGCAGGTGGAACCGTACTGCTTCCGATCCTTAACGAATATAGTGAGATAGAGATCACTGGCGTTGCCGATCTCAGGGCTGATGCCCCTGGCCTTGCCTTAGCTGAGGAGATGGGGATTCCGACTAGTACGGATTATCGAGAACTGCTGCAACGTATCGATGCCAATATAATTATTAATGTTTCGGGTCAAGAGGCTGTTTCACATGATCTGGATGACCTCAAGAATGAAAACGGCCTGGAGATTATCGAGGGAAACAGCGCAAAGATTATCTTCAAACTGGTAGATGAACGCAGGCACCGGGAAGAGGAGGCGCTCACCCAATTGAAGGAGCAGGAGGCCCTCTACAAGATCGGCATTATGCTGAGCTCCTCCGAAAGTGAGGATGAGCTATTGAGTACCATCCTTGACTGCGCTACCGGGTTGACCAATACACCTGCTGGCAGTATCGCTTTATATAATGAAGTGGACGGCCGTATGGAGTTGGTTGCCACTGCGGGTTTCAGTGACAACTTCTCGGGAACGACCCAGTGGGCAGTACGTGAAGGTGGGCTGACCGAATATATCCTCAATCAGAATGAACCTGTGGTAATCGAGGATTTTGATACCTTTCAGTTTAAGCGTGCCGACAATGTGCAGTTGCAATCAGAGGGTATCAAGTCGCTCATTGCCATACCCCTGATAGCCGACCGCAAGACCAAGGGCATACTCTATGTGGATGATTTTGTGCCGCGCAAATTTTCAAAGAAGGATGAGTCTATCCTGGCGTTGCTATCCACTCAGGCAGCGATAGCAATCGAAAAGATGCAGCTTTTTGAAAAGGTCAAGAAACTGGCCGACACAGATGGCTTGACTGGACTTTTTAATCACCGCTACTTTGTAAAACAGCTGAGGGAAGAGTTGAGGCGTACCAAGCGTTTTAGTCATCCGCTTTCCGTGCTCATAATGGATGTGGATCATTTCAAGAACTATAACGATAGCAATGGTCACCTTAAAGGGAATGACGCACTTAAGGGTGTAACTGAGGTGATGAGGCGGGCCATTCGCAAGGTCGACGTGCTTGCCCGCTATGGTGGTGAGGAGTTTGCGCTTATTGTGCCAGAGGCAAATAAGGAACAGGCCCTAAAGACAGCAGAACGTATTTGTCGAGCCATAGAGAAAGAGGAATTTGCCGGTGAGGAGAAGCAGCCGCTCGGGAAACTGACCCTTAGCATTGGGGTCGCTACCTACCCCGATGACGCCAAGCGTGAAGGCACCTTGCTGGATCGGGCCGACCATGCGTTATATGAGGCAAAAAGGGAAGGCCGAAACCGGGTAGTGGTCTATTCGGCCTGAACGCAGTTGCACTCAACAAGTGCTATGAGTGCCTGAACCGATTTGTTACAACCTGATGGCTGGGCTTGGCTAAAGCCAGGTCGGTTCAGTGGCAGGGCCTATTGATCATGGCAGGCCCGGCAAAGATCCTCGGAATTAATACGCAGTAATCCACGGGTGGTGACATGAGAGTCATGGCAGGTAATGCATGCAATCTTCCCATCCAGCAGTGGCAGCCCCCCCGCATCCCCATTCTCTGGCGGCACGCCGATGGCGTGTTGGGTAATGCCCTGTTGCTCAACATGGCATTCAGTACAGAGTGTGTCCAAGGGACGCACCAGCTGGGCAGAATCCTTCTTAGGCTCAATATTGGTATGACAGTCGGTGCATTTTTCATGGATGGCGCCAGAGACGCTGCCGACCATTAGTAAGCCAATAATAAACGAAGTGATACTGTATCTTTGAGGCATAAGTGGCATGTTTTAATGTAAAGCAAAAGCGTGTGGTGAAATTGTAGTCTAATAATGTTTATTCGACATTGCCAGTGCATGATTGTTCGCTGGCTATCGATGTGGGCCCGGATTATTATTCCTTTTTTGTCTTAGAAAATCCGGTGTTTGTGGTCGCTGATGCTGCTGACGATTTATTGATCCGGCTCAATTAGAACAATTATTCTTCCCGAATCTTTGCTTGCCACTCCCCGGCACGCTGCAGAATCTCTTTCTTGTTCAAGGTGGTCAGGTTGCCGTCCCGTAGCAGCTGTTTGCCTGCTATCCATACATCACTCACCCGATCCCGACCGGTTGCGTAGACCAACTGCGAAATGGGGTGATAGATGGGTTGGGTATCGATACTGCCAAGGTCAACGGCGGTAATATCGGCAGACTTGCCTGGTTCCAGGGAACCGACCTCATCCGCTATGCCTAAAGCCATGGCGCCGCTCAGGGTGGCCATGCGCAGGGCGGTATGGGCGGGGACGGTGCTGGCATCCTGTGCCACTCCCTTGGCAAGCAGGGCCGCGGTGCGCATCTCACTGAACATATCCAGGTCATTGTTGCTGGCGGCGCCGTCGGTACCCAGGGCGACATTGATCCCGGCAGCCATCAGTCTTGCCACCGGGCAGAACCCGGAGGCGAGTTTCAGG
>Ga0316190_10001652_pt1 | contig 16191 bp, 16 predicted proteins | sample Eddworburrow2_MG_FD_204929 | JGI IMG/M metagenome (GOLD analysis project Ga0316190, IMG submission 204929) | Coastal sediment microbial communities from Maine, United States - Eddy worm burrow 2 | ecosystem: Environmental > Aquatic > Marine > Coastal > Sediment | place: USA: Maine | collected... | reverse complement strand
CCGTTGGGTCCTATTACGTTTCTAAATATACCTACGTTAATATTATTTGCCAAAGATGCATATTTTTGGTCCATACGGATATCCTAAAACAAAAACCCCACTTCTCTTTATTGAGAAACAGGGTCGTTTGTGTTCACATCATGGCAACCTCTTTGTTAAGGTTCGCGCATTATTATTAATTTTAATAAATTATCATAGCCGTATCGGACTGTCAAATTAAGACATATTCGATTTTAAGGGGACAATAATGGTTGCTCCTGTTCAATTTCCCATTGGAGACTATAAATCATTTGGTGAATTTCGATTTGATTTTTACCCATTTTGAACATAAGATCAAACCAATTTGGACGGCGACTTTTTTCAGTTCTGGCCGCCGATTTTTATCAAAATCAATTATATCAATTCATGATCGCTGAATTGCTCCGACTCGGACTGCAGAGGGCTTCGTTTTAGAATGCCATGAAACAATGGATAAAAATTCAAAGAATACCTGGTGTTCTGGCGTCTTGTTACGAGAAAGCGACCCGGTTGGTCATCGAAAGCTACTACAGCCAGGTCGCTGACGAAATCGTATCGAGTTCTGCGACCGGTACGATGCTTGATCTTGGCACCGGACCGGGATATCTGCCGATTGAGATTGTGAAACGTAATCCGGAAATAAATATCGTCGGTATCGACCTCAGCAAAAAATTAATTCATATGGCTCAGGCCAATGCCGCCAAAGCAGGTTTATCTGGCCAACTCCGGTTTGAAGTCGGAAACGCCACCAACCTGCGATTTGATGATGATGTGTTTGATATGGTTTTCAGCACCGGGATGCTGCATTCTTTAAGAGACCCGGTAAAGGTGTTAAAAGAAATATATCGGGTATTGAAAAAAGGCGGACAAGCCTGGGTTTTTGATCCTGCCAAAGTCGCATCCGATGTTAACCGGGTGAAATGGAAAGCTTCGCTTTCTTTTGGTGAGAAATTTTTTCTACGACTTTTTAAATTACTCGGGCTGCATAAACCAATTGCGACCTATCATCGAGATGAAGTGCTGCCTATGATTGAAGCCTCGGGTTTTAAAGAGTACAACTTCGAGGAGAAAGACAATGAAATACGGATCAAGTTGAAGAAATAGGCGTCAGAAATCTCCGCAGCTTTGTGTGAAACTAGATTTAATTAGACAGGATTAACGGGATTAACAGGATTATTTTGGGTTAGTTTAGATAGATTCTGTCCAGCCTGTTAATCTTTTCAGAAAGTTTAAATTTCATGCCGTAATTTTTTTCTTCGATCAGATTGGAGGCGTGCGGCAAAGCGGCACGTATATAAAACGACATTGCCAATTACTTGCGTTCATCTGAGACTTCGCATGAATTTTTTTCAGTTGTGGTATGAATCTGGTTCAAGGAAAATAAACTAGGGTCGAAATCATAGGATCCTTTTATGAATGATCATTGGGAAATAACCGGCAAAATCGTCAACGGAATCAAACAAGGTGCGTTTTTCACACAACTGGCATGGGTTCATGAACAGAGTCTGATAAAGCTGGGATTTAAACTGTTCCCGGGAACCCTTAATCTGGAGATCCCCGATGAAAGCGTGACGATGATTGAGAAACTGACGTTACAAGCGGTAATCGAGCTGGTTCCGCCGGATTCAAATTTTTGTTCGGGGTATGTTTTCCCGGTAAGCGTTGGGGGAATATCCGGCGCCATTGTCGCACCGGCTGAAGAGGTCAGGGTTCACTGCAAGAACATCATCGAGATCATATCCCACGTCAGGTTGAAAGATGCTTTAGGTCTTGATGATGGGGATTGGGTCACATTGAAATTTGATCGTTCACTGCTGGAGAAATAAGAAAAAAGGGGTATCCACTTCGCTGCCGTTGCGCATCTTGATCGCTTAGGCTCACAAAATTGGTCTAAAGTGGAACACTTTTCTCGCAAGGAGTTTATCGAGGGCCGGGAACAATCTGCATATTATGGAGACACGATTGCCATTGGAAAATCTCAAAATTAATGCGGATGCGGTGATATTCGATCTGGACGGTACCCTGATCGACACGGTGCCGATTTATTACGAAATCATCGATATCGTGTTTGCAGAACTCGATGTGCCGGCGGTATCCAAGGCAACCTTGCAGGAGGCCATGGATGACGGTGAATTTGACTGGGGTTTTGTACTTCCTGAATCTATGAAAAGTCGTAAGGTAGAATTGGCCCAAAAAGCCCGGGGGATAATCGATAAAATTGCCCCGGCGATGTTTCAAAGGCAAGTCAAGTTAATCCCCGGCGCGGATGTCATAATGAGAAAAATTGCATCGATGGGAGCAAGGATCGGACTTGTCACTTCCACACCGACGCAAAACATGGCCGCCAAGATGATACCATTAAGCAAAGCCGGATTGGGGCAACTGCTCGAGGTCATTGTCACTGCTGATGATGTCCATCATAAAAAACCGTCCGCCGAGCCACTGGTTCAATGCCGTGACAAACTTGGGGTACCCCTTAAGAAATGTGTGTATGTCGGGGATACCCGAGTCGATATCCGGGCCGGTAATGCCGCAGGTATGAAAACGGTGGGGGTGTTAACCGGTTTTGACGATTATGATGCCTTGAAAAACGAATTGCCCGATGCCATCATCGACAGCATTGCCCAATTATGTGAAATCCTCGTAATTCGTTCCAGCCCTTAGATTATTTAAGAGAATAGTATTACAAGTCGAAGATTGATGGATTCCTAAAAAGTTGGAATTTCTATTTTTGTTCATTGTAACACATTGAATTCACGAGTCTTGAGATTTGATTTAGGTGCTTCTTGCGCCTTTTTGCGGTGCATATCACAATTCAATCGCTCGGGGATTGGGCGTTCGGGGTACAGGGTCGACCCTTAATGATTTCTGACAGCATGTTTACCACCGATTGCCTGTCTTTGATGATCAAGGTATTTGTGGGCGTGTAAGGCGATAGACTGCCGTCCGGCGAAAGAAAAGGCCTTAGAACGGAGGCAAGATGTTCGGCATCGGCATGCTCGAGCTGAATCATACAGACCACCATGCGTCCTGGCGGCGTTTTTCCCCTCTGGGCGACGGCCGCGCCCGGAAGAACCCCTGCAACGATAAGTAGCAGGACAAAGATGAGGTATGCTCTTCGCATTTTTATGCCTTTACCAATAAGTTCATTAAATAAATAATCTTTGCGGCGGCTGTGAATAAGATATTGGATCCCAGCGTCTTCAATGGTGGAATATTATCCTAAGATGATCGGTTCAACCCAGAGTTACATTACCACAATTTAGTCGATAGATAAAAGTAAACGATAATTTAGTTTGGGAAGATGATTATGAATTCGGCTCAACTCGTTGGTTATCATTCAGAATGGAATCTGGTCTGCCCCGGTGGGTTTGATTACCAGAGGATGGCACAGGAACGGGGTAAGCTCTGCTGGGACAGGGTCAAAAATGTTTCAGGGATAGATCTCGAACTCGATTTTGATCATCCGCTCTTAAAACCTGTTCCATCGTTTTTGGATATGTTGCTGCGGGCCCACAGACTCAGGTTCGGCCGGGAAAAACCCTTTATCCTTCTGGTAGCCGAGAAGGATACCCTGGATAAGGTTCCGGAAAATATCAATGTCGTTAAATTCCTGAACCGGATGGAAGGGGTAGGGGCCGCCTTGACCTGTCCTGAAGAGTTAGAAAAGCAGGGGGATCATGTCACTTATCTCGGCCAGGTGGCAACCGTCATTTTTCTGGATATGAACAATGAGGTTCTTTTGAAAATCGGCCAAAAACAGGATGTCGAACCTTTGCTAACTGGAATCAAAAAGGGGATCGTGGTTAATCCCCGTGGCCTAACGCCCCTCAGCGCCAAGGGAATATTTGAGGCGGTGACCGGAGAAGTTCGCTCCCTTCTCTCGCCTTGCACCGTTAGGCATACTCCCTGGACCCGTCAGTTTTATCCACGCAAGACCACTGGACCGCAAGAGGAATCGATCTCCGATCTGGTGGCATGGGTTCGGGAGCACTGGCAGGAAATCGTACTCAAACCGGTATATGGGCATTCCGGCAGGGGTATATTTGTAGGGTCTCAGAGCGGCTCACGGGATGAGGATATCCAGACGGCCCTTGAGGCAGAACCTTATATTGTCCAATCGTTTATCCCCAAAAATCTCTGGGCGGAGAAGTATCCTTGGCTGGATCTGAAAAATGAAAAGGTCATTCTGAAACAATGGCAGACGGACTTTCGCTGCCTGATTACCGATGCAGGGCTGATCGGGTTCGCCGCCCGTTTCGGGGGGATACCCACAAATGTCGGGTCCGGTGGCGGTAATCAGAGCGTTGCCATTCTTAAATCCAATGTCCAGGTTAAAGACGCCGTCAACCGAATCAACGACGCAATCATGGGGTTGGACTATGCCACGGTGATGGAGATCCAGAGGGAGACGGATCAAAAAGGGCTGGAATTGGGGCACAGCTATCTTAAAGGGCCGACGCCCATAACCCTCAGACCCCGGATTATTACCCGGAGTCATCTGGTTGCGCTGCAGGAATACAGTGCCAATCTATGGGGCGATTTGCTAAAACTCGAAAAGATGTGGATCGAAAGAAAATTGGATCATGTGGTTGAGCTGGATGATGACCAAGCAAAGATTTCCCGGATGCAGCCATGGGAAGGATCGCAGGCCCTGATTGCCTCGGACGGGCTCTTCAGCTTCGGGGCCGACCTGATAAACGATAAATAGTAATTATTTAATCATTCTATTCAATTTATTTTTAAAATCTGCAAGATTTTCCTTGTCAAACGCTATGATACTTATCCATATAGGCCGCTTGTTGGTAATATACTCGATGATCGATAATGGGAAACAACCTTGTGACAGCCTATAGTAATTTTCTTTATTTTCTTCTACTAGTTATATTTTTTATTTGCCATCGCGTTAACGGACTGGAATGCATGCCCATTCAGCTCATGAGACAAAAAGCATTCCAAACCAAGCCTTGAATCTGTCGCACCGGTTCTAATGACAACTCAATGAAAAGTAAAAACCTTTTTCAGAAAATAGCTGGGACCTTTTGCTGTTTTGCCTAACGGCAACCTCGTTGAATTGAATTTTTTTATGTGATATGAATCTCATTCTGACAAGCGCTAATTTATTGGTTTTAAAATTTATTATGAGTCACTCTAAACATAAAAAGGATGCACCCATGCAACGAAAACATGACAGGTCCGTTTGTAAAGTGGATCTTACAGTTCGATGTGTTTTTTTAACGTTGTTGGCGTTGGCCTTGCTCCTGCCGGTAAGCTCTGCGGCGAATGCGGCTGAAAAGGCGATCCATCTCACCTATAGCGGTTTCATGCCACCGACCCACTTGCAAAGCAGACTCGAAGCCTCTTGGTGTCGCGAGGTGGAAAAAAGGACCAATGGTCGGGTTAAAATCACTCACTATCCAGGTCAAACCCTCACCAAGGCCAAGCAAAACTATGAAGGCGTGGTCATTGGCATGTCGGATATCGGCAGTTCGGTGCTGCAATATACCCGGGGGCGGTTTCCGATGATGGACGTCATAAATCTTCCGCTAGGTTACCCCAGCGGAACGGTGGCGTGTGCCATTATCAATGAAGTGTATGAGAAGTTCAAACCCCGGGAACTGGACGAAACCAAGATCCTCTATCTCCACGCCCACGGTCCAGGGTTCATTCATACCAAGGGCAAAGCGGTATACAAAATGGAGGATCTCAAAGGTTTGAAGATACGTTCTCATGGACCCACGGCGACCATGGTGAAGTCATTGGGCGGAACTCCCGTCGCTTTCCCCATGCCCGAGTTGTATCAGTCCCTGCAAAAGGGAGTGGTGCAGGGAGGGCTTTATCCATTGGAATCCAACAAGGGTTGGAAAATGGCCGAGGTCACCGACTACGTCATTGCCTGTTATGAAACCGCTTATTCGCTGGGCTTCTATGTGGCGATGAACAAAGATAAATGGAACTCCCTGCCGTCGGATGTCCAAAATGTCATGGAAGAGATCAGCTTCGAATGGATTTACAAGCATGGCATAGCGTGGGAGCAAGGCGCATTTGAGGGCGTGGCATTCCTGTTGCAGCAGGGGAATTCCATGATCGGAATAGGACCCAAGGAGGCCGCCAACTGGGTGAGGGCCGTTCAACCGGTACTCGACGATTACCTCGAGACGAACAAATCAAAGGGCTTGCCCGGCAACGACGTCCTGGATTATGTCTCCAAAAGGTTGGAAGAATCAAGAAAGGGCATATTTACGAGCAAGTATATTCCTGCTGACTAACATAGCTATTGATTGAACGAAATTTCGTCAAATCGATTTGTTGGGTTTCGCTTTTCTAAATTTTATCGCGCTAAATGATTGATTTTAGTAGGTTGGGTAGAGGTAAGAAACTCAACATTGCAGATCGGGCCCAACCCAACCTACCAAAAACCTGACTTTTCATTTAGCAACAAACTATCCATTTCCGAGGCGATCAAAGGGCCGTCGATCGCCTAGTGTGGTGCACCGATGGAGTTAGTTTTTTGGTTATCAAATTTTCTCAAAAAGGTTGCCGGGGCATGCCTTTTAGGCATGATGGTGCTGACCTGCGCGGACGTGATTGGCGGCATGTTTGGCTATCCCATCCTGGGTAGCGAGGAAATCGTCGGCCTGATGGCGGCGGCGGTACTGGCATTTGCTTTGCCTGCCACCCAAATAGAAAATGCCCACGTGGGTGTCGATCTATTGGTGAGGCACCTGCCGCAAAAAATAAAATATATTAACGATAAGATAATATTATTTGCCTGCTTTATATTTTTTCTGTTGGTGGCATGGCAATGCTACTTATACGCCGACAAATTGCGCGAAGTGGGTCAGGTTTCGTCAACCCTGAAACTTCCAACATATCTACTCATATATGGTGTGGCCTTCTCATGTTTGATCTTGGCTTTGGTTATTCTGGCAGAATTCTTAGCGCCGAAGAAAGAGATCACCAATGAGTGAGTTTACAGCAGCAGGTATTATAGGAATCGTCGCGCTGATTGTTATTTTTTTTACCGGAATTCCGGTGGCCTACGCCATGGGAATTGTCGGTTTTATCGGATATAGTTACTTGACGAGCATCGATGCCGGCCTGCGGATGCTTTCGCTGGACATATACGGCGTTTTTTCTTCTTACGGGCTTACGCTAATCCCTTTATTTGTCTTCATGGGCTACATCGCCTTCTATGCCGGCGTGAGCAGATCTCTTTATGACGCCGCTTATACCTGTTTGGGACGAATTCGGGGAGGTCTTGCCATGGCCACTGTCGCCGCCTGTTCCGCCTTCGGGGCGGTATGCGGGTCGGCCACGGCCACAACAGCCACCATGGGAACCATCGGCTTGCCTGAAATGAAACGGTATGGTTACGGGCCCGAATTGGCAACCGGTAGTGTAGCCTCGGGTGGCGGCCTGGGATCTTTAATGCCGCCGAGTGTGGTATTGATCGTCTATGGCTTGTTGACTGAACAGTCGATCGGTAAACTTTTCGTAGCCAGTATTGTTCCGGCTATTTTCATCACAACGCTTTTCTGTATTGCAATTTATATATTCTGTCTAATAAAGCCGGCCCAGGGCGTCAAAGGTGAGAAGTTCAGTATCGGGCAAATGCTACGGTCTCTGAAAGAACTGTGGGAAACGCTTTCTATTTTCACGATTGTCATGGGTGGCTTGATATTCGGCTTTTTCACACCCACAAAGTCCGGCGCCGTGGGTTCCATGGCGATTCTTTTGATCGTCGTATTAAGAAGAAAACTTACCTGGCAAGATTTCGTGGCCTCAATTTACGGTACCTTGAAGATTTCCTGCATGGTACTCATGCTGATTGCAGGGGCCACCATTTTTGGCCATTTTTTAGCCCTCAGCAGAATACCCATGGACGTTGCCGGATTGGTACAGGGACTGCCCTGGCCGTCATGGGTTATTATGGGTATCATATGCGTGATCTATTTAATCGGCGGTTGTTTCATTGATTCCTTGGCCATGATGATGCTCACCGTTCCTATTTTTTTCCCGATTGTGGTGAACCTGGGTTACGATCCGATCTGGTTCGGTATCATTATCGTTTTAGTCACCCATATGGGTATTATTACCCCGCCGGTCGGAATCAGTGTCTACATCATCCGAGGCATTGCGCCGGATGTTCCACTCACCACGATATTCAAGGGATGCCTGCCCTTTCTCATCGCCCTTATGGTCGGGGTGGCGGCAATGATCGCTTTTCCTGAAATTGTGACCGGTTTTCCATCAATTTTTGAATAGATTCACTATTCCGGACATAGTAATTTACTATGAAAATGGCTTTTTTTTGGACACGAGAATTTTGTCCGAATTGCGACAAGATGCTCGATACTGGATACTGGATATCGGCTGTATTCTATCCAATTAAAATCCGCCAATAAAAGCTTGACAGGGATTGATGCTGCATAATATTCAATCGGGTACGCAAACGGTTACATATTTGTTTAACGACAGTAAACTTAAAACAAGGAGGGTAGACTATGGGAATCCGGACAAAAATTTTTAGCGGAATTTTGGGACTGATGATCATCGCGACCATGATGGTTGCACCGGCATTGGCCCAGGACAAACCGGTTGTCGGCCTCGTGATGAAATCACTGGCCAATGAATTTTTCAAAACTATGGAAGAGGGCGCCAGGAAATTTGCCGCAGCGGATGGCAGCTTCGAGCTCATTCCGGTCGGAATGAACTCCGAGACAGATATTGATACCCAAGTCAGCGCTATGGAGAACTTCATTAGCCAAAAAGTGGACCTGATTGTATTAGCGCCCGCAGATTCAGTGGGCATGGTCACATCTGTAAAAAAGGCCATTGATGCCGGTATGACGGTGGTCAACTTTGATGTTACCCTGAATAAGCAAGCGTTGAAAGAAGCCGGCTTACCCGAAGATTTCTTGTTTGTGGGGCCGGACAATGCTGCGGGGGCCGAGTTGGTGGGCGATTATCTGGGCAAGGCGCTCGGTGAAGGCGCAAAGGTTATCATCATCGAAGGCAATCCCGGGGCAGATAATGCCCAGCAGCGAAAAGAGGGATTCATGAGGTCCGTCGAGAAATTCAAGTTGGACCTCTTAGATTCTAAGACCGCCCACTGGGAGACCGAAGAAGCAAACACGCTGATGACCAACCTCCTCACAAAATATCCCGACGTTCAGGGTGTTATGTGCGCCAATGACTCCATGGCGTTAGGGGTTGAAAAAGCGATTGCAGCCGCGGGTAAGACCGGCAAAATCCAAATCGTTGGTTTCGACAATATCGGTGCGGTACAAGAACTGATAAAACAGGACAAAGTGCTTGCCACCGTCGATCAGTTCGGCCCGGAGATGGCAGCCAATGCCATCAAGATCGGTATGAGAATCCTTAAAGGAGAGAAATTGACCGGTTGGCAAAAAACGCCCGTCAAGCTAGCGACCAAAGCCGATCTCAAGTGATCTTTCCATTCCCCCCGGGGGGTTGGCATGTCGCCGACCCCCTGCTTTCGCCGAATATCTTGTTCCTCTATGAACAAAAAATCTAATATTCTTGAGCTAAGAGAAATTACCAAAACATTTCCGGGGGTGGTTGCACTGGACAGCGTCCATCTGGATATCGAGGAGGGAGAAGTTCATGTTCTGGTCGGGGAAAACGGGGCCGGAAAATCCAGCCTGATTAAAATACTCTGCGGTATATATTACCCCGACAAAGGCGAGATCACCTATGCAGGTTCCATCTATAGTCCCCGCAACCCCACCGATGCCCTAAGAGCCGGTATTCGGGTGGTTTATCAGGAATTCAATCTGCTTTCTTATCTGTCGGTCGCCGAAAATATCTTTTTCGAAAAATTGCCTCAAAAAGCAGGGCTTGTAGATTATCGCCTTTTGTATGAAAAAACGAATCAATTGCTCGAGATGGTGGGGTTGGATATTTCTCCTAAAATGCCGGTGGAGTTGTTGGGCGTCGCTCAAATGCAATTGATCGAAATCGCGAAGGCCCTGTCCAGTCAGAGTCGGGTCCTTATATTGGATGAACCCACCGCCACGCTGACTTCCAGGGAAATCGATACCCTATTTGAGATCATTGCGCGGTTGAAGGCAGCCAACGTGACGATTGTCTATATTTCTCATCGCCTTCAGGAGATCTTTGAAATCGGTGACCGTGTGACCGTGCTGCGAAACGGTTCAAAGGTGGGAACCCGATCTACCGGAGATGTCAGCATCCCTGAAATCGTCAGCATGATGGTGGGCAGATCCATGGAAGAGGAGTACCCTTTTGATGAGAACGTCAAGCCGCGGAAGGTTATGCTTGAAGTCAAGGGGTTGAAATGCAGTGCAAACCCACAGCCGGTGTCTTTTTCCGTTCGCAAAGGTGAACTTCTTGGAATTGCCGGGCTGGTGGGCTCCGGCAGGACCGAAGCGATGCGAGCCGTTTTTGGCGCCGATCCCAAAACCAGCGGAGAGATATACCTGAAAGAAAATGAGATCACGATACGTAATCCCCGTGACGCAGTTGGCAACGGAATCTGCCTGCTCACAGAAGATCGTAAGGATCAGGGGTTAATTTCAGACATGCCCTGCTATGTCAATATTACGATAACAGACCTGGCTCAGGTGTCCCGCTATGGATTACTGGACAATGTGTTGGAAAAAAGCGCCTCTAAAAAATTGGTCGATGATTTGGGTATCAAAATGTCGTCTCTCGATCAATGGGTTAGCAATCTATCGGGAGGAAATCAACAAAAGGTGGTTTTGGCCAAATGGCTTTTTCGCGACGCCGACGTCCTCATTTTTGATGAACCCACTCGTGGTATCGATGTGGGTGCTAAGTATGAGATCTACTTATTGCTGTGGAAACTGGCAAATTTAGGAAAAGCCATCATTATCGTCTCTTCCGATCTGCCTGAGATATTGGGAATTTGTCATCGAATCATTGTATTCTCAAGTGGAAAAATATCGGGTGAGGTGGATCGAGGAGAATTCGATCAAGAAAAAATACTCTCGATGGCCTACCAGGAATACATCAAAACTATTGAGGACGAACAAAGGGTAAGTGGATCATGAGAGCCAGAAGATGGATGTACCTGCTGCTGAGGGAGGCAGGTATCGGGGTGGCACTTGTTCTGATTTGTGTGATATTTGCTATCATCGCCCCACGCTTTGCATCTTACGCCAACTTCACCAATATTCTTACTCAGATTAGCATCAATACCGTCATATCCGTTGGAATGACCTTTGTCATTCTGTTGGGCGGCATTGATCTATCCGTCGGATCCGTACTGGCCTTATCAACCATAGTGGCGGGTATGACCATCTCCCACAAGGCACTGCCTGTTGGTGCAGCCATCCCTCTGGCCGTGACAGCGAGCGTGGTCGTAGGGGCGCTTTGCGGGTTATTCAATGGATTTGTTTCGACACGGTGGAAAATACATTCCTTCGTCGTCACATTGGGTATGCTCAATATTGCTCGAGGAGCAGCGCTCCAAATCAGTGATTCCAGAACGATCTTTTCGTTTCCGGGCGTTTTTAATCGCTTTGGAACGGAGACCGTCTTTGGAATCCCGATCATCTTTATCATGGCATTGGCGCTCGTCATCCTCGGCAGCTTTGTGTTGGGTAAAACCGTTTTTGGCCGCATGTTGTACGCCATCGGAAACAATGAAGAAGCGGTGCGGCTTTCCGGCCACAATACCTCCGGATACAAGATCGCCGCTTTTACGCTCTGCGGGGCTTCCGTCGGCATCGCCGGGATCATGTATATGCTTAGACTCAATATGGCCAGCCCAATCCTTGGCGTCGGATTTGAACTCAATGCCATCGCGGCAGTGGTCATTGGCGGAACGAGTATGATGGGCGGCAAAGGCTCCCTCATCGGCACATTTCTGGGCGCCTCGATCATCGGCGTTCTCAACAACGGCTTGCTCTTGTTGGGTATGGGTGATTTCGCACGACAGATCGTGACCGGTTTGATCATTGTCGCAGCAGTGGTCATTGACACCTATCGTGCAAAACTGCTGGTGAGATTTCAGTGACCGGTCCCATTGAACATATTTTAATGGCAGAAAGATAAGCGCATCTCTGGCCTGATATTCTTCATAATTTAATATGATTTACTAAAAGTCGAAAGCCTGTTTCTCTGGGCCAGGTCAGAGATGATCGGCTCTGCTTGTAACAGTTGCAAGGAGTGATGGAGTATTGGAGTACTGGAGTGATGGTCCAACACGCGTGAACTCTATAGGTCAGATAATCCCAATGACCTCTGTTTAATGTTACAGAAGAATGGAGCTGGGTTTTGTTTTTCCAATACTCCATTACTCCAAGACTCCATGATTATGTTGAATAGAGCAGAGTCATGGAGAGCACCCTTCCAGGGCGCAAACCGAAGCCAGGTCCTCTGGGTTTGGATTCCTTACTTCACCGCTCCCATGGTCAGACCGCGAACAAGATGCTTGGAGGCGATGAGTGCAAAAACGATCACCGGAATGACGATCAGGGTGCTGGTCGCCATAATTTTTCCGTAGGGCAGGTTATATCCCTCCATAAATCCCACCGCCATGGCCGGCGCTGTTTTCGCGACCTTGCGGGTCAGTACTAAGGCGTACATCAATTCGTTCCATGAGAAAATAAAAGAAAAGATGGCCGATACGGCGATTCCGGGAGCCGCTAAGGGCAGGCAGATTTTCCAAAAAATACGAAACGGTTTGGCACCATCAAGCACCGCCGCTTCGTCCAAATCCCAGGGAATCGACCGAAATTGATCTGTGCAGATCCATATGACAATCGGCAGATTGAAGGTCAGGTAGATTAAGATCAGCACGATGTGGCTATCCAACATGCCGAGTTTTCGAACGATCAAAAAGAACGGCAGCGCCAGAACGATGGGGCTGACCATTCGATTTGTGATAAACCAGAACCAAAGATCTTTCTTTCGGCGGAATTCGAACCGACTCAACGCGTAGGCCGCCGGGGTGCCGAGGATGAGTGCCAGAGCAGTTGTACAGACGGCAACGATCAAGGAGTTGACCAGGCTCTGTCCGACGTTATCTTTAAACAAAACTTGGATGTAGTTCGCGAAGGTCGGCTCAAAAATCCAGGACGGCGGTGACGCCAGTGCTTCCAGTTGGGTTTTGAGGCTGGTCGTCACCATCCAATAAAACGGAAATATGCAGAAAACAATAATTAGCAGCAACAATAACACCTCGGCCAGCGGTCGGTAGCCTTTTGAACTGAAGCCCTTGGTTGCATGCACTGAGGGGCGAGTTTCCCCCGGGGTTATTATGGTGTCATTGCTCACAATCATACCTCACGATAAAAAAACCGGATATAAAGCTGCGATAGGATGATGGTCAGGGCCAACAGGATGATCGCCTGGGCCGAGGCAAGTCCTTGATCAAAACCGCGAAATCCGACCCGCTGAATCATCAGGCTGATCAGCTCCGTAGCGCTTCCCGGCCCGCCGCGCGTCATCGTGAAAACCATGTCAAAAAGCTTCAACGTATCGGCCGTACGCAGAATCAAAATGGCGGTTAGGCCGGGGATGAGGAAGGGAAACTGGACATACCGCAAGACCGTCCACCAGTTACGGGTCTCCAAACGGGCAGCCTCTTCCACCTCTACCGGCACCATAGTCAATCCGGCCAGCAATACGAGACTGCAAAACGGTGTCCATTGCCAGATGTCCCAGAAACAGATGGCGATAAATGCATTATTCGGATCTCCGATCCAGTTGACGGGGGCGAATCCGAGGAAGCCGATGAGTTGATTGACAACGCCGTACTTGATGTTGAAGGTGACTTGTCCGAGCAGGCCGACGACGGCATAGGTCGTCGCCATTGGAATCACCAGACTCAGTCTTGTCAAGGTACGGAGCACTGACATCCCCGGTTTGTGAAGTAACAGCGCGATGCCGATGCCGATGATGATCTGGATCGGCAAAACGATGATCAGCAGCTTCATCGTGCGGCCCATGGCTTCCCAAAACACGTAATCGCTCAACACCGTCTGGTAATTTTCCAGACCGAGAAAGGGCGTTCGCCTCAAATTTGTAAGTTGATATCGGTGCAGTGAGGTGTAAACGGCAAAGGCCAGCGGGCCAATACCAATTGTCAAAAGGCTAATCACGGCCGGTCCGATGAAGGCCAAACATGTCAGCCGCGGATGTCTGATCTTGAGCATGTGAGAAACGGCTTCCCTTGAGTAGACTGCTGCTAAAATTGATTGCAGGAGGGAGAGGGAATCCCCTCCCTCCCACAATCATGCGCGTATAGACACTATTGCGCGAGAGGCTTTTTCCCGTCGTAGTAGCCGGCGTCCTTGAGCAATGCTTCCACCCGGGAACCGATCTCTTTGGCACCTTGCTCGGTGGTAACTTCTTTGAGCATGATTTTGGTGCCCCACTCCTGGACAATTTCGGTCATCTGGGGCCATTCCGCAAAGCGCGGACGGAACTCCGGCACGCCTTCCTGCCAGGACTCGACCAGCGCATTCACGTAGCCATACTTTTCAGCCACGCCCGGAAGTTTGTAGACGCTTTGGCGAGCAGGGACGCCGCCAAGCTCCAGATACGTTTTGGCGTTGGCCTTGGAGGTCACCCATTGAATGAAAAGCCAGGCCGCGGCCTGTTCTTTTTCGTCGGCTTGGGATGCGACCGCCAGCGAAAAACCGCCCAGAGCCGGTTTGCGTCCGGCCGGGCCCTTGGGCTCCGCGGAGACCTCGATGCAGTCGACGATTTTTGACGTCTCCGGATTGGTCAGGGTGGCATAGAACGCGGACCACTCGGTGATAATGGCGACATCACCTTGGGCCAGGGCATTGATGGTTTCGGCATGGTCATAGGAGACAATGCCGGGCGGCATGTATTGCATCAGATCCTGACGAAATTTCAGTCCGGTTTGGCTGCCATCGCTGAGAAGATTGGATTTGAAGTTCTGGTCCAAAAAAGAGCCGCCGAATGGCCAGAGGACGCGCGCAAAACTATCACAAGATTGAGTTTCATTGCGTTTGGATTGAAGCGCAAACGCATACTTGCCGTCCTTGGTCAGCTTCGGTCCGTAAACGTCTTTCAACTCGGCCCAGGTTTCCGGCGGACGGTCGAAGCCGGCTTCTTTGAGCATACACTTGTTGTAAAACATCAGGCCGGAGTAATTGTCGAACGGCAGGCCGTAGACGACGCCGTTCCAGGCACCGAAAGCGTTCAAGACCAGAGGGAAAAAATCGTCGAGGTCGAGTTCCGGATCTGCCAAATCCGGATTCTTGGTGAATTTATCAACAGGTACAATCCATTCGTTTTCAGCGAAGTTGCCAATCCAGACCAAATCGATCAGGGCGATGTCCAGATCACCATTGGCCACAAAATCCCGCACCTGCTCACTCAGTGAATTTTCATAGGGATGTTTGATGATGTTAATTTTAATACCGGTTTTCTTTTCAAATTCAGGAATCATCTTTTCCGCGGCCTCATACCCCGGCCGCAGGAGGAACACGACTTCGAGTTCGGTTCCGGCATATGGTTTGGCCGCCTCCTCCAGCGACCAAGCCGAGGCCTGGGTAGCCACTGCAAAAACTGCCAGCATAATAGTGATTGAAAATAATACAGGTTTTACTTTCATAATTTACCTCCTTTGTTCAGGTGAGCGATTCCGCTTAATATACGCCGGTGATTTTCATTTTACAATTGTTTTTTTTATGCTACTGTCATCGTGCAGAGAGCTATGGCAACCTCTCAATTCATAAGCCGCCGGCATCGATCAGGTTTGCACCCATAAAGCATGCCCTCGCGGTAACGGTAGAACCTTTTAAATTCTCATCCCGCCAAGGCGGGGTGGCTTATGAATTGAGTCAAACTAAATATTGGCAACCGTCGAGATGCCGAGTACAGCGGGGAAAAATCGCATTGGCCGAGGTAACACTTGAACATGTAAACAAACATTATGGGGATCTCCAGGTCATTTTTGACGTATCTCTTAGCGTTAAGGACGGGGAGTTCGTCGTATTCGTGGGACCTTCCGGCTGCGGCAAATCGACCCTGCTGAGAGCCATCGCCGGTCTTGAGGATATCACCAGCGGCTCGATTCTGATCGGCGGTGATGCTGTCAACGATGTTCCTCCTGCGGATAGAGGGGTCGCGATGGTGTTTCAGTCCTACGCCTTGTATCCCCACATGACGGTCCGGTCGAAT
>Ga0316190_10001651_pt1 | contig 16192 bp, 15 predicted proteins | sample Eddworburrow2_MG_FD_204929 | JGI IMG/M metagenome (GOLD analysis project Ga0316190, IMG submission 204929) | Coastal sediment microbial communities from Maine, United States - Eddy worm burrow 2 | ecosystem: Environmental > Aquatic > Marine > Coastal > Sediment | place: USA: Maine | collected... | reverse complement strand
GGGCGCAACGCTATCCACGCCCCCGCCGTGACGAAAAGCGAAATTATCAAGACTAAACCAGAAATTCGTAGAACAAAGGCATGTAACTCAAGCATCACGGGGGATCCATCATGACGAAGGATCAGAGTGTAATCTCTCTGCAGCTCAGCCGCTGACCAAGCTGCATCGTAGCGGAAAATATTTTGGCTTTGAAGATAAATCGCACCACCACTATTGCCCTCAGAAAAGGAAAGCTCAGGTTGCTCACCAAACATCCCAACCTGTTTTCCGTCAGAGTCATACACCGCCCCGCCCAGAATGATTGGATCAAGCTGGAGTTGTCTCATTTGATCCAGAAGTTCTAGAGCAGACGCTTCTGCTCCGGTCATCTGCATAATTACAGATATCTTTGCTGAGGAAACTTCTCTCAACTGGGATAGGAGTTCTTGTTCGCGTCTATTGTATGAAGGAATGAGAATAATGGCTTCGATTACCACAACACTCACAAAGACCCAAAACACTATCCGTCGGGACAGGCGAGCGGTGGGTAGGCTAAAGAGCCCTTTAAGCATAGATGGCATTGCGCTTTTCTCCTGCGCGATTTATTCGTTCTACCGCTAGCCCGGATGTTTCATGAATTGCTGTCGCGAGACCACGAAGGTGGGTGTGCCACCGGGTACCCGCAGGGTGTTGGACCTGAGGAGTACCTGAACGGTACGTCGCAGGGTACGACACCCGAGGACGCCCGGAAGGACAGCCATATCCGCGGTCGCAGTAAGTAATTCATGAAACATCCGGGCTAAATTAATAACAAGAACCGTGACATGGGTGACTTTTCCGAACCGCGATCAAAGCTCGACCTAGGAGCCACCATGCTCATCTCAAACATAATACCGGGTGAATACTTGTCAACCACCCCTCCTTCTAGCCGACACCATTTCAGCCCGATAATTTAAAGAGCAGTTTGTGGCTTAGTCGTAATTCTTTCTAGATTATTACAATGGCTTGGGAGCGATGAGCCGATAGGGGCGTGGAATGAGGTCACATCTTCAGCAAACATTTAACCATGAATCACAAATTTCACGAGTGTTCCCTATTTCTTTACGGGTAAAGTTGACTTCAATCTATCAGATGGTTAGTTTCCTAATAGTGGTTGAGACTGACCGGAAGTCTCGAATATTTTCGGGGCATCGCAAGATATTTTCACATACTTCTGAGGTGTGGTCCTATGGAAATTATAAGTTCGCTCGAGTTGTTTGAGGTCTTGTTTATTTCGCTGGGAGGAATGCTGTGCATCTATCTCGGCTATCGTCTTCTTACGATAGGCGCAAACCAACCGTTTGATATATTTTCAGACCTGAAAGGATGGAGATTTAGAACTGCTAACTTGGCTCCTGGCGTTTTCTTTGCGGTCTTGGGGTCAGTAGTACTCTGTTCTCCGGTTATAACGAGTGCACTATCTATTCTGCAGAAAGAAACGTTTATAAATAAGTATGCAACTAAATTGATACTGGATGAGTTAGTTGAAAAAAATAAGAAACTTAGAAGTTACCAATTAGAAAATGATGTGTCTCTTAAGGAAGCGAGAAGCAAACTCTCGCCTGCTCCTGTTGAATCTTCCCCAACAAAGTTGGAAGAATCAAACAAAGCTGTTGTGACGTCTCAGCGGCTACGGCTGCGAAAAAAACCTGGCATAAATCATCAAATTGTTGGTGTCTTGTATAAAGGAGACGTCATTACAGTGAAAGAAACAAGAGGAGTGTGGCTACGAATATCTACTAATGAGATCACGGATGGCTGGGTTCACGGGAACTATGTTAGACGACAAGAAGGCACTGAAACTGCCGATTCAAACAAAACCGCTTTGCTTTAAGTTCCAATCCTTTGGAATATTCATCTCCCGAGTACCACTGTTAGCCTCAACCCCACTACCTTAATGACACAAAAATATTGATAAATGAGGGGCCGCCTCTGCCCCATACTCCTTCCCCAGCGCGGTGGGCAATGGACACCCAACAATTCTTGATAATGTTGACAAGTCCATATCATGTGTCTTAGCTTACAAAGCAAGCTACTCATTCATTCTCAATCCGGAGTTTTTTGGCGGGGCGAGAATTGAACTGCCTTGCTTAGTATGTAGCATTGGAGTACTTGAGTGTTGGAGTGAATGAAAATTCCAAATAACAAATCACAAATCCCAAACAAATCACAATGACCAAAATTCAAAATCACAAATCTGTTTTTGTCATTGAAAATGCTCCAGCGAGCGCATTCCCCGTAGCGACTCGACTTGAGCTCGTCGACAAGTCTTGCTGCGGGGTTAGCGAGCGAACTACAATAAATATGGTATAAATACCTTACATTTCGAAGATTCCCTGCAGCTTGTTGCAGGGAGCTTCAATATTGGAATTTGGGATTTCATTGTAATTTGGTGCTTGGAATTTGATATTTTGCAGTACTCCAATACCCAGGCTTGAGAACCAACAAAATTTGGTAAAGCCAGGACGACATTGTTTCTGATGGAGTAACAGAAGGTACTTATATGTCAACGAAGAAGGGCATCATCGCACTCATGGGCTCGGGTGAGTTGACCGCAACCATGGTGGAAGTTCACAAAGAGCTACTGGCGGAGTTGCCTGATCCCCCTCAAGCTGTATTTCTTGACACGCCAGCTGGCTTTCAGCTCAATGTGGACCATCTCTCCGAAAGAGCCACAGAGTACTTTCGCCAGCATGTACAACAAGACATGTCCATCGTTTCCTTCAAGTCTAAAGAGAGGTCTACGCCATTGGAGGCGGAGCAGGCCTTTCACGCAATGCGGGAAGCGAATTTTTTTCTGGTAGGACCTGGGAGTCCCAGCTACGCGGTGCGCCAATGGCAAGAAACACCCATTCCAGAGATTCTTACCAAGCGGGTGGAAGATGGAGGTTGCTTGGTGGCTGCCAGTGCAGCGGCTCTGACGGTGGGACGCTTCACCCTTCCCGTATATGAGATTTATAAAGTGGGAGAAGAACTGCATTGGGTGGAGGGGATGAATATTCTCGAGCACTTTGGTTTTAATCTTGTGGTGATACCCCATTGGAACAATGCGGAAGGTGGGACTCATGACACGCGGTTCTGTTTCATGGGTGAGTCGCGCTTTGCAAAGCTTGAGTCGCTCCTACCGGAAGATGTCTCCATTTTTGGTTTAGACGAACACACGGCCTGCCTTATTGATCTCGATAAAAACGAAGCTGTAATCAAGGGGCTCGGCACTGTGACCCTGCGAAGTCGGGGAGGCGAGATCGCCTTTACAAAAGGAGATCGATTTTCTCTTGATATCCTCCGAGGTGAAGATCTTGGCAAAGATTGGCAACCGGTGGTTCGGGAGCAGACGGTCTCGGAGGAGACCCCTGAGATAAAAGGGGAGTCCTTTTGGGACAGAATTCATGCCATCGAAACGGCCTTTCGCGCTGGTCTCGAACAAGACGATACAAAAGAAATCACCAACGCTCTTCTTGAGCTGGATCGAACCATCTGGCAGGCCACACAGGAGCTAGAGCATGAGGAGTTTATCTCCCAAGCCAGGGAAGTGCTCCGGGATCTTATTGTGCTTCTGGGGATGAGATTGGAGGCTTCTCCGAAAGACAGGACAGATTGTCTTGGCCCTCTTGTTGAAGATCTGCTCACTCTGAGGGAGAAATTCAGAGAGAACCAGCAATGGCAAGAGGCCGATGCCATTCGGAACAGCCTCGAGCGGGCCCAGATAATCGTGGAAGATGCCGAAGATGGTTCACGCTGGAGACTAAAGTCATAAAGCGCAAATGCTTTATGGTCACTAAGTCATTACGCTTCGCTCTCACTCATAGTCATTCATTGTAACTACTTAAAGACCTAATGACTTAATGACGGCGGAGGCAAATGACGCGGAGCATAATGACCTGATGACGACAGGCGTCGTCTCAGAATTCTGTGAGAGATAGTCTTCGAGATAGGGGTGATCCCAGATGATAATCCACCCTACAACATCAGTTCTGTTCGTGGTTGGTGACGACGATTCATCTCTGCAGCCTTTGTTGTCCTATTTGCAGAATATTGGCCACCTCAAGTTGACTATCGAGTCCCAGATGGTGAAGGACCTTAGTCCCTATGATGTGGTTGTCACTGAAAACACGGCTGCCTTTGCAGGTGACAACGAGCAACTGACAAAGTTCGTACATAGAGGTGGTGGATGGCTGGGATTGGTCAAGCTTTCGGATAAACCCTTGCCACAGTTATTCGGGGCCCAGACAAATCCTCTGGGACCTGAGGCCGAGTTACGTGTTCTCTTTAAAAATAAAGATCATCCCTTGGCAACTCGCCTGCCAGAGGCCATTTATCTCAAGGGATGTCACCAACCCCTGGACAAGACGACCGAAGACACAGAAACGGTTCTTTATGCTGACTGGCATTACCAGCATAGCCCCGTACTGGTGCGTCGCACTGCCAGTGAAGGGCAAGTTGCATGTACAACCTTGCATGCTTATGACGATCCAGCTTTCCAACAGATTCTTTACCGATTGTTACGGTTGCTAGCCGGGCATTTCGAACCCCATCGAACCTATGGGGTTGGGCTATTGGGCTACGCTCAGTCTGTGGGTCAGCCTCACGGCTTGGGCATCGAGGCCACACCTGGTTTGATCCTACGTGCAGCCTGCGATCTCGATAAGGAACGGCTCAGGCAGGCACAACAGGATTTTCCCGAGGTGAAGACTTATGATTCGGCTGAAGGTTTGGCAAAGGATCCTGAAGTCGATGTGGTCATAGTGGCCACGCCGCCCAATACCCATGCCGATTTGTCTTTGAAAATGATGGCGGCAGGCAAACACGTAGTCTGTGAGAAGCCCCTGGCATTGAATAGTAAGGAAACCGCCGCCATGGTGGAGATGGCTGGGAAACAACACGTACTTCTCAGTTGTCACCAAAACCGGCGGTGGGACGTGGATTATTTGGCGATTAAACAGGCTTTAACCGACGGCCTGATTGGCGATCTCTTTTACCTGGAAACTTTTGTCGGTGGCTTTAACCATCCCTGTGGTTACTGGCATTCGCATGATGCAATCTCAGGGGGCACCACGTATGATTGGGGCGCTCATTACCTAGATTGGGTGGTAAGCCTAATCCCAGAGCGAGTAACGGCAGTAATCTCCACTCGCCAGAACCGTGTTTGGCATGACGTCACGAACGCGGACCAGGAGAGAATACAAATAAGATTTGCCGGGGGTCTGGAGGCGGAATTCATCCATTCCGATATTGCCGCCGTGCGCAAGCCAAAATGGTATGTGCTCGGGACTAAGGGTGCTATTGTCGGCCACTGGCGAGATGTGACCTCTTATGAAATTGACCCTATAGTTTATTTCCATGAGCACGATATCCCTGCTACTGAAATGGTGCCGGACCTGACTCTTCACCACCGGCACCATTCTGGACAGATTGTGGCCCAGAAACTTGCTTTACCCGAACGGGAGCACTATCTTTTTCACCGTAACCTGGCAGATCATTTGCTGACAGGAGAGCCGATAGTAGCCCCACTCGAGGACTCGGTGCGGGTGGTGGGGATTCTGGAAGCGGCGGCGAGGTCAGCCGCCAAGGGTGGTACGGTAGAGGTACTGAATGACTAAGCAAGTAAAGTGGGGTGTGTTAGGAAATGCCGAGATTGCCCGAGTGTGTGTTATCCCGGCCATACAAAAATCCCGAAACGGTATGGTTCATGGATTTGCCACCCGGTCACCGAAGAATGCCAGGCAAACGGTAACCGATAACAACATTCATCATGTCTACTCCACCTATGATGATCTGTTGGCCGATCAGGATATTGACGCAGTCTATATCCCACTACCCAATCACCTGCACCACCCGTGGACCTTGAAAGCCCTACAAGCAGGAAAACATGTTTTGTGCGAAAAACCTCTCGCCTGCGATGAGGCTGAGGCTCAAGAAATGGTAGATGCGGCTGCGGCTGCTGGTTTACTGTTGATGGAAGGGATGATGTATCGCTTTCACCCAAGGAGCCAGAGCATTAAGCAGACGGTTACCAAGGGAGAAATAGGGAGAGTTTCTTTGGTGCGATCTGCCTTTTGTTACAAGATGGACGAGGAATTGCTGGCAAGCGGTAACAATGCCCGCTTAAAACCAGAAATGGGAGGCGGTGCTCTGCTGGATGTGGGGTGCTACAGTGTCAGCGTGGCTCGTTGGTACATGGGAGCAGAGCCGACTGAACTGCAAGCACAGGCTGTGTATCATTCCAGCGGCGTTGATATGCACTTGGTAGCATCGCTACGATTTCCTGAAAATGGACTTGCTACTTTGGAAGCCAGTTTCATTTCGTCAATGCAGCAGACATACTCCGTGGTGGGGAGCGAAGGGGCCATCGAATTGCCTCACGACGCTTTTATCCCATGGGAAAAAGATGCAGTTTTCTCGATGCGCGGTAAAGACCAGGAGGTGGGGCAGAAACATGTGACGCCCGGTGCCGATGAATATCTACTCATGGTGGAACATTTCTCCGATGCGGTTTTGGCAAAGACGGAACTGACTATGCCCCCGGAGGAAAGTATTCGCAATATGCGGGTACTGGATGGACTGGCAAAAGCAGCAAAAACTGGTGAAACAATCAAGTTGTAGAGAATTCACCTACAGAGGAAGTGAATGCTCTCCGGAGTGATGGAGGGACCAAAAATTCCAAATAACAAATAACAGATCCCAAACAAATAACAATGACCAAAATTCAAAATTCCAAACCTGTTTTGGTCATTGAAAATGCTCCAGCGAGCGCATTCCCCGTAGCTTGCTGCGGGGTTAGCGAGCGAACTACAATAAAATGGTATAAATACCTTACATTTCGAAGATTCCCTGCAGCTTGTTGCAGGGAGCTTCAATATTGGAATTTGAGATTTATTTGTAATTTGGTGCTTGGGATTTGTTATTTTGCAATGCTTCAGTACTCCTAAACACACGTCTAAGTATGGAGGCAGAAAACTGGCTACAAAGAACGGCAAATACACCGTTACTCAAGAAACCTTTGAAACTTTGCACTCCCTCTGGCTGGATCCTGAACAGCCTTTGCGATGGGATTGTCTCTTTGTCTTGCCCAGCTGGATGAAGGTATGGTGGAGTGTATTCAACAACGGCTCGGCGACCTACCTCTCTGCTGTTAGAGACAACAACAGACTCATTGGTGTTGCACCCCTTATGGTGAAAGGAGAAGAAGCACGCTTCATCGGTGATCCTGATGTATGCGATTACCAAGATTTCATTGTTGCCCCGAAGAGGGGAAAGGATTTTTTCGAGGCTCTCATAAACCACTTGAGGGGAGAAGGTATTAGTAGATTGGACCTGAACACTGTGAGGGCGGATTCCAAGATCCTCGGCGAATTTTCCAGGGTAGCTGAAAACCTCAAATGCGAGATTTTTTGTGATCCAGAGGATGTTACTTATGAACTGGACCTGCCAGGAACCTGGGATGAATTCTTGGGAATGTTAACCGGTAAACAGCGACATGAAGTAAGACGAAAACTCAGGAGGTTGAATGAGGCTGCCGAGGTCAATTATCGGGTTGTGGGAGGTTTCAAAGAGGTGATGGATGAAATGGAGACTTTCCTTGCACTGTTCGGATTGAGTCGATCAGATAAGGCGACTTTTATGACCGGTCAAATGGCTACGTATTTTCGCTCGCTGGCAGAAACCATGGCGCGAGAAAACCTGTTGAAACTCTATTTCCTAGACCTTGATGGTACACCTGCGGCCGCGGTGATGTGCTTTGATTATGATTCTACCATATATCTTTACAACAATGGTTATGATGGCAGATTCAGTTCCCTGAGCGTAGGTTTGCTCAGCAAGGTTTTGACCATTAAAGAAAGCATTCGAAAAGGAAAAAAGAAATACGATTTTCTAAAAGGCACTGAAGAATATAAACATCGTTTGGGCGGCAGACCTGTTCCTTTGTACAGATGCCAGGTTAAACTTGGATGACAGTGAAACTTCGAAATGAATCTAGAGAGGTTGCTCACTTGAAAATAGAAAAGCTAAAGATCGCAATGCTGAGCGTACATTCAAGCCCAGTAGGAGAGCTGGGGGCGAAAGATACGGGAGGTATGAGTGTTTATGTCCGAGAGGTTGCCAGGGAGCTAGGAAACCGCGGACATTTGGTGGACATTTATACCCGGCTAAACAGGTCCGGACAAAAACAAATAGCTCAATTGTACGATAACGTCAGGCTTATTCATCTCAAAGCCGGAGACAACGGGCATATGAATAAATTAGCTCTTTACGCTCATCTGGATGAATTTTTCAAAGAGCTGGAGGCATTCAGAAACCGCAAGTCTCTAAACTATGATCTCATACACAGTCACTACTGGCTGTCAGGTAGGGTGGGGAACTGGGCCCAGGAACGCTGGGAAGTTCCTCATGTTTTTATGTTCCATACTGTTGGTGCGGTAAAGAACAGCACAGCTGGTTCTGAGAAAGAACCCGAACTTCGCACGGCCCTTGAAAAACATTTGGCAAGGAAGTGCGACCGTATACTTGTCGCAACTGATAGAGAAAGAGACAATTTGGTGCAGCACTATGGGGCATCTCCGGAGACCATTGGCGTTGTACCCTGTGGCGTGAACCTGGATCTTTTTCGCCCATTAGACAAAGCTGCGGCCCGGCAACAGTTGGGTTTTGCTAAAGATGAGTCAGTTGTGTTGTTTGTTGGTAGATTTGCACCACTAAAGGGAATAGACAGGTTGCTGGAGGCCATGGCCCATCTCAAACACCGTCAGAGGCTTCGATTGGTAATTGTAGGTGGCGATGGGAATAGCACGCCGGAATCTCAACGTCTCCAGGAATTAGCCCGGGAATTGTCCATTCAAGACTTCGTTACTTTTGCGGGAAGGATCGAACAATATAGGCTGCCATCATACTACAGTGCCGCAGATGTCTTGGCAGTGCCATCCCACTATGAAAGTTTTGGTCTGGTAGCACTTGAGTCCCTGGCTTCGGGTACGCCGGTGGTGGCAACCAGAGTCGGGGCTATGGAGAGTATTCTCAAAAGGGGAGAGACAGGTCATGTGGTGAGCAATGGCTCTTCCCGGTCACTTGCAGACGGTATAGAAACATTTATCTCACGGCCACACGCTCCATCAGCCGATGAGGTTCGAGCCTCAGTTTTCAGGTTTAGTTGGGCTAATGTGGCCTCCGCAATGATTGACGAATACGCAACAGTGCTAAGAAGATTGTAGATTTGAGAAAAGCATTGAGCATCCTTCGACAGGCTCAGGACAAGTAGGGCATAGGGGATAAACATTTCGAATTCGAGATTATTAATCCTGACAGCTGAGAGCTGATCGCTGATGGCTCTCATGCGAAAACCGGGGTTTTCGCATGAGCATTAAATAGGGAGTTTGAATGTGAGTGAAGCAGTTGATGTATTGGTTATAACAGCCCACCCGGATGACGCCGAGTTTGGCGTTGCAGGGACGGTGGCAGGTTGGACGCAAGAAGGAAAACAAGTTGTCTACGTGGTCTGCACCAACGGCGATAAGGGTACGAGTGACCGCAGCATGAAGCCCGAACAACTGGCCGAAATCAGGAAAAAGGAGCAAGAGGCAGCGGCCAAAGTTTTGGGCGTTCGCGAGGTCAGATTCCTTGGATACCCGGATCAGGAACTGGAAGATACTTCTGAGTTTCGCAAACAACTCGTTCGCATGATAAGAATATACCGGCCGAGGATCGTTGTGACCTCGGACCCTTATCGTCGCTACCTCTGGCATCGCGACCATCGCATTGCCGGCCAAGTTACCCTAGACGCGGTTTTCCCCTATTCCCGGGATCATCTTGCCTATCCTGATTTGTTAGAGGAAGGTCTAGAGCCCCATAATGTGGATGAAATATGGTTCTGGGCGGCTGAAGACATAAACCATCGTTCCGATATTACTGACACCTTTGATATTAAGATCTCGGCGCTCCGTTGCCATGAAAGCCAGATACGAGGTTTCCCTAACCCTAACCCGGAAGGTTGGCTGAAAGAAAGGTGCAGGGAGATGGCTAAAGGGGAGGATTTCGAGCTGGCAGAAGGTTTTCATCGGGTGGAGATTGGCTGGTAGCTATCTAGTGGCGCACCTCGATTCTCATGTGCTACCAGCAAATCTGTCATCAAGTCATTACGCTTCGCTGTCAATAGGTCATTAGGTTGTTAACTGAAAGGGGGCACCGTTATGAAACTTGAGGATCTTCAGGTCTATCAGCTTGCCATGGATATCGGCGAGCGAGTCTGGGAAATCGTACTCGAGTGGAATTATTTTGCCAGAGATACGATAGGTAAACAATTGGTCAAGGCTGCGGACTCGGTGGCAGCAAATATAAGCGAAGGATGGGGAAGGTATTACTACAAGGAAAACAGACAGTTCTGTTATTACATTAGAGGCTCTCTCAAAGAAACATTGACCTGGCTGCGGAAGGCTCATAGCAGAAGGTTGATCGATGCCAGGAATTTTGAGTCTCTTCGTAAGGATATAAATATAACTAGTGTGAAACTGAATAACTACATTAGTTCCATCGGGAAAAAATACAAACAGCAATTGACTACACTTGACAGCGAAGCGTAATGACCACAGATGACAGCGGAGCGTAATGACCTCGGTGATCAACTAAGCCCACCGCGCTGCCACCCTAGCCCGAACCGTTGCTAAGGCGACATCCATACGACATCCCCGCAAAGATTGGGGTTTTGCGGGCGGGCGGAAAAAATCTCGTACTGCCGCTTTGCCTCCTTTATTGTTGTAGCCTCACCATGTCCAGGATACACTTTTGTTTCATCGGGCAGTACAAAAAGTCGCCGGGTAATGGATGCAATGATTCGCCGGAAGTCGTCTGGTGATTGAGTCTTACCAGGACCTCCAGGGAACAAGGTGTCTCCTGCAATAAGATAGTTGCCCACCAGAAAACATACACTGCCGGGGGTGTGTCCCGGCGTGTGTAGCACCACTAGTTTGATAGCTCCGAGAAGAATCTCATCCCCATCATTGAGGAGTAGGTCGGATTCGAGGGGCAAATCGTTGGCATCTGCAAGGTGAGCAGCAACGGGGACCTCCAGGGCCGATCTTAACTCAACCAGCCCACCGATATGATCAAAATGATCATGGGTCATCACGATGTATTTTGGCTGAGTTTCCTTCAGTCTCTCAACAACCATTCCTGCTTCACCCGGGGCATCGACCACTACACTCTCATTTGTTTTTTGGCAAATAAGAATATATGAATTGGTTCCGAAAGGACCTAATTCAAGCCTGTCTATTTGGATGTGTTCATCCTTGACAATTATCGCCATGTTTCCTCCATTTCAAATGCCTAAAATGGACTAAAATGTCTAAAGTGTCTAAAATGCCTAAGATTCGAGATATGGGATGTGAGATGTGAGATGTGAGATCTCAAATCCGCAATACCAAATCCTTCAATCTGCAATCTGAATTCCCCTAACTCCTCAATCCCCAAGTCCGTCTTCTACCTATTACAACAAATGACAGCGAAGCGTAGTGACCCAATGACGCCGCAGGCATATGACCAAAGCATCCAGTAGCCATGAGCCAGGGGCTAGTTCGCGATTAGAAATCTTTGCGCAACAAGCGAGCTAGTTCTTTCTCCAATTCTTCGGCAGTTGTAAAAAGTATCCCCTGCAGTCCTAGCTTCTGGGCCGCCTCCACGTGCTCTCTGGTGTCGTCAATGAACACTGCTTCATCGGGCTCTACCCCCAACCGTTCCAGGGTCAACTCAAAGGCGTTGGGATCAGGTTTGGCTATTCCCTCATCCCCGGAACAAAAAACCACCTCAAAAAAGTTGAGCAGCTTCCAGTCGGACAGCCATTGGGAAAGACCAGGCGGTGAGTTGGAGAGTACGGCTAGTTTGTAATTGCCGTGAAGCCGGAGGATGAGGTCCGTGACTCCCTCGTTGATTGCTTCATCAGCATGGTAACGATGACGGAAGGCGTCGACTTCATCGACGCTGTTCAGCCCAAGTTCAGGACCGATCTCGTACCAAAATTCTTCTACTGTTTTGCGGCCGACCAATGCCTCCTGCCACGCCTCACTGTCGAACATGATAAAGTTAATCGTACCTGGCTCCAGCCCTAGTTCATCCTCGTAGCTACGGAAGAGTGAAGAGGGCTTTTGGGCTGAAATGACCCTACCGAAATCAAAGATAATGGCTTTTATCATATATGACTTTTTAGCTTGCGGGCTCTATCGACTGTCTCTTGGTTTCGTAACATCTCGTTGGAGGGCAAGATAGTGAGAGGTCACTTCTTCCTCGTTTTTGATAGGGACTATCTTCCATTCCATGACAAACTCAGACCCATCTTTTCGGTAGTTAATAGCTTCACCATGGAAAAGCCTACCTTCAGATAGTGCTTGATTCAGCCGATCCAATACAGCGCGATCGGTCTTGGGCCCTTGCAGTATAGCTGGTGACTTACCCACAATCTCCTCTGAGCTGTAACCTGTGATTTCTGCGAAAGCATCATTAACATAGATAACGGGATATCCAGGTTCGGCCTTGGTAATCATGATCCCATGGAAAGAGTGTTCCATTGCATTTTCGAGCATACGTTTCATTAGGTTTTGAAAGTGTGGGTCATGCTCGAATATGTCCATAAGGTCAATGGTATTTTCCATGCCATTCTCTCCTTTTCATTTCATTCAAATTTTAACATCGTAACCAGCCATTTTGCCTGAGTCAATTGTGTGTTTGATTGGAAATGAGAAGTCTTGGTCATAGGTCAAGAACACAATCTGCCCTTGCACTCATTCTTTTCGATGTTTAGCTTAGCCAAGCTGAGATTTCCCCTTAAGATTGTGGCGACAGAAACTTGTGCAGCGGAAAAGAGGAAAAGATGAAAAGGCTCATACTGTTACTGGTGCCCCTGACGTTGCTGGTCGCAGGCCCCGCACACAGTGAAGATGCGATGAAATACTTCAACCTGGGTGTTCAAAGCTCAGTGACCCGCAAGAAGATCGAATACTACACCAGGGCTTTGGAGCTAGACCCTAACCTGGTTGAGGCTTACGAAAAACGAGGGTTGCTCTACTATTTCCAAGAGAACTATGACAAGGTCGTTCAGGACTATCTGACCTACCTAGAGCTTGCTCCTGCCAAGGGTGAGGCCTACATAATGGTGGGAATCGGTTACCTGAAAAAGGGGTTTTACGAACCTGCTCTTTACTACTTCACCCGGTCCATGGAGATAGAACCAGAGCAGGTGGAAGCTTACGCCAACCGAGCTGAAACGTATCGTTTGATGGGGCGGGAAGAGGAGGCCATGCGCGACGCCACCAGAGCCATCGAGCTCAAGGGTGATCCACGAAGCAGGGCAGACGCCTACAAAACCAGGTTCAAGATTTACTGGAAGCGGGGCCAGGATAAGCTGGCTCGAGCGGATTACAGGAAGTCAGTGGAACTGGACCCCAGAATCACCCTTTGGCGTTACCCCAACAAGAAATATCCAAGCCCTGAGGAAGTAAGCCGGGTTGGGCTCTTCGGTATTATAGGAATAGCTTTTGTTCTAATTTTTGGAACGAAGCTGAGGCCGCCGGATAAATAGATTTCACTAGTTAATTCCCATCAGCAGTCGGACGAGATAAGCCAGAAGCATTACAGCCGCCAAGCCGCCGCACCAAAGTGCGACAAACCATAACCACTGCTGCTGCTTTTTAGTAAGTGCTCTCATGGGATACCTTACCTCTGAATAGGTAATAACAATACCCTGTGTAGGCGAGTACCAAGGGTAACATGAGGATTGTGCCGACCAGCATCAAGGATTGGGATTCCGGCGCCGCTGCCGCTTGCCAGATTGTGATTTCAAAGGGGACTACATAGGGCCACAGACTGATTCCCAGGCCGATGTATCCCATGAGGAAAAGGCCGACGCTCAGAAGAAAAGGGCGATATTCCCTCTGCTTACGCAAATCACGCCAGATCGTGACAAACATGGCAACAGTCAGAAGGGGTACCGGTAGCAGCAGAAAGATATTAGGCGAGCTAAACCACAAGGTTTTCACATCCGCATTCATCAAAGGCATCCACAAGCTCACCAACGCCATGAAAAGAGCAACGTAGAATAGTACATAACTGGCGCATTTTCGCGCCCAGTCTTGGGTGGTTCCGTCGGTTTTCATCACCACCCAGGTAGCGCCCAGCAATGCATAGCCACACACCAGGGCAAAGCCCGTCATCACACTGAAGGCATTCAGCCAGTCAAAAGCGCCACCAGCAAAGCTTCGGCCATCTACCTTGATCCCCTGCACCAGGCCACCGAGAAACATGCCCTGCATGAAGGCGGCAACCAGAGAACCAAAGTGGAAGGAGTAATCCCACAGTCTCCTGGATTTACCCGTTGCTTTGTAGCGGAACTCAAAGGCAACCCCACGGAAAATCAGACCGAGGAGCATGAGGATCACAGGAAAGTAGAGAGCCGGCATAATAACGGCGTATGCCAGAGGAAAGGCTGCAAACAAACCACCACCGCCAAGGACCAGCCAGGTCTCGTTGCCGTCCCAAAAAGGAGCAATTGAGTTCATCATCCGATCACGACATTGATCGGAAGGAGCAAAGGGAAAAAGAATACCCACCCCGAGATCGAATCCATCCAGCAGCACGTAGAGGATAACGGCCGTGGCAATGATAACGAACCAGAGAATCGGTAAGTTCAGGAAACTCTCAAAACTAAACATCTTCTCCTCCTGTTTCCGATACCAGATCTGTTACCAGGGGTGGTTCATCTACGCCATGGTCACCATAGGCTTCTACCTCGGGTGTGGGGCCCTTGGCGATGAGGCGTAAAATATAATAACTGCCTGCACCAAAAACAAAAAGATAGGTAACAATAAACGCCAGTAGAGATAAAGCGATGTGTTGGCCCGCCACCGGTGAGACTGATTCCGCAGTGCGAATCACCCCCTGAACGACATACGGCTGCCGACCGATTTCGGTTACACACCATCCGGCGATCACGGCGATAAAGCCTGCTGGTGTCAGAGTCATGCACCAAAATTGGAACCAGCGAGTGTCAAAAAGTCTTTTGCGGAAAAAAAGTACGACAGCGAATACCCCGGTCAATATCATCAACAAGCCGATACCAACCATGATCCGAAATGACCAGAATACCCAGACGACGGGTGGGCGCTCATCTTTAGACCACTCTTTCAGCCCTTTGACTTCACCGTTAAGATCGTGGGTAAGAATCAGGCTGGACAATTTGGGAATTTCAATTGCATATTTAGTCTTTTCTTCTTCTTGATCAGGCCAGCCAAAGAGTTTCAAGGCGGCGCCGCGTTCGGTTTCCCAGATACCCTCCATGGCAGATACCTTAGCCGGCTGATGTTTCAGGGTGTTCAGCCCGTGAAGGTCTCCGAGGACTAGCTGAAAGGGGGCCACGAAAACTGCCATGATCATGGCCATGCCGAGCATCACTCGAGCATGGCTGACATGAAGCTTACGCCAAAGATAATAAGCACCAATGCCGGCAACGATAAGGGCCGTGGTTAGGTAGGCAGCGGTGACCATATGCATGAAGCGGTAGGGGAAAGAAGGGTTAAATATAATTTGCAGCCACTGGGTTGGATAGAGCAGACCATGATCACCCACACGGAAACCCTGCGGCGTTTGCATCCAGCTGTTTACCGATAGAATCCAAAAGGCTGATACCAGGGTTCCACCAGCAACTATTAGTGTTGAGGCAAAATGCATCTTACGACTCACACGGTTCCAGCCAAATAGCATAACGCCCAGGAAGGAAGCCTCCAGAAAAAAAGCCGTTAGCACCTCAAATCCCAGCAATGGGCCGACAATACTTCCTATCCTATCTGAAAATACTGACCAGTTGGTGCCGAATTGGAAGGACAAAACCACGCCTGAAACCACGCCCATACCGAAGGTCACAGCAAATATTTTTACCCACATGCGGTAAATTTCTTGATATATGTCGTTACCGGTCTTGAGCCAACGCCACTCGACCACGGCCAACCAGCTGGCAAGGCCAATGGTAAAGGCTGGAAACATAATGTGAAATGATACGGTAAAAGCGAACTGTATTCTTGCCAATAAGACAGGATCGAGACTCTCCAACATTGTTAACCTCTTGGCTCAGTTAAGTTTGTGTTTAATTGTACAATATCTCCTCCCAATGGCAAGAGGTGAGGGTGGAAATAACTGGGAATGG
>Ga0316190_10001648_pt1 | contig 16217 bp, 15 predicted proteins | sample Eddworburrow2_MG_FD_204929 | JGI IMG/M metagenome (GOLD analysis project Ga0316190, IMG submission 204929) | Coastal sediment microbial communities from Maine, United States - Eddy worm burrow 2 | ecosystem: Environmental > Aquatic > Marine > Coastal > Sediment | place: USA: Maine | collected... | reverse complement strand
ACCCGGTCTCCATCACGCCGCCACAATTCTCGGATGACTGGTGAGCCATGAAAACTTGTTCGACAGCAGCTTTTGTTTTTGGTCTGGCGGCGGCAATCTGCATGCCGGCAAATGCCCAGGATGCGCCTTTGGGCAAGATTGTCTGGCAGGTGCAGGACCGGTTCCGGTTCTTCTCCGACGAGAGATTTTTCACACCGCACCTGAAAGCCAGTGACGCGTTTGCCGCTGTAGACGCGCCGCGTGACGAATTCGGCCGCAAGAAGATCGACAGTGAATGGGTCGGGCCGATACAGTTTGCAGAACGCAGGCTGGCCGGGAGCGCCATCAAGAACGGCCATGACGGCTGGGCCGCACAAGCCTACACGGCCAGCAAGGAAGCCTTCACCTGCTGGGATTCCGGCAGACGGCAGGTGCGCGGCGACTGCCTGAAAACCGATGAAGCAGAAGGATCGCGCCTGTTCCCGGCGCAGGTCACCATATCAGCGTCGCTCGACAGCACGGCTGCCCAGGTTTTTGCCGGCAAGCAGTGTGAATGGTTCATCCATACCGGCACCGACAAGGACTGGCGCACCGTCACACAGGCAGACTGTGCCGGCCCCGCGCAACTGACCGCGCCGGTGAATGCCCAGTTTTCAATGCTGGCACGGGTGCTGGACCCCGCCAGTGCAAGCGGGATGCTGACCCAGGTAACCGGTGTCTATCAGCAGGTCGAGGGCCGCCTGGTCGTCGGGTTCGGGGACAGTTACGGCTCAGGTGAGGGCAATCCCGACTACCCGGCGAATTATTCCAAGTCGGTCACGCTGGCAGATACTGCACGTCCACAGCCCAGCACATTGCCGCGCTGGCTTGATCCGGCATGCCATCGTTCGGTGTATTCGCATCAACAGCGTATCGCCATGCAGCTTGCCGCCGAGAACCGGAAATCGGTGGTGAGTTATATCGGCTATGCGTGTTCCGGTGCATCGATCGCCAATGTGATGGCGTCGGTTGATACACACAACGACCATATGGAACCGGTCACCGAAAAGACCCTGCGCGACAGCCGCGTCAAAAAGGGGGTTGCCACCACGGTTGCCCAGGCAGACTGGTCTCAGCTTGATCACGCTGCCCGGGACCTGTGTGCGGATGAAGGGTCGGCAAAATCGGAAAAACCCGTCAAGGGATGCAGTTCGTCGCGCGGTAAGCCGGATCTGATTCTGCTGAGCGTCGGCGGTAATGACATCGGGTTCGCCAATGTGGTGAAATGGGCGGTCGCGGGAACCGCCGTTGGCCAGGTGAGGTTTCTGTCCGGCGGCGAAAAACCCGGCACGATGCTGAAACGCGCCGGCGGCAAGGAAGATCTGGCGGGCTGTTCAGGTGATGAGGCGGGCCTGCAATGCCGATTGGCAGACCGCTATGCGTCGCTTGCCGTTGCTATAGAAAACCGGTTCGGACTGACGGACCGCAACAAGATTGTGACCGGCCCCTATCCGGGGCCCATGGGTGATGAGGCAGGTGGCATCTGCTCGGCAGAGGCGGTTAATGAAGGCGCTGACTCGGAGCACTTCATCTCCACTTCCGACGAGCGGCTACGCACGCTGCACGATAAGCTGTTTGCGCAAAAACAGCTGACCAATGCAATGAAACAGGCGGTATCCAAGACCGGCTGGACCTGGGTGGATGCGCTTGCCTGGTCCGGCGCATTCGACCGTCACGGCGTGTGCGCGCGCGGCGAGCGAAAGTCCGACGCGTTCAAGTCACTGCAACTGATCAGCGGCGGGTGGGAGCCGGTGAGCCCGGCTGACATGCTGGCCTATGCGCCCCGGCAGCGCTGGTTTCGAACCTTCAATGACAGTGTGCTGATGCAGTTCTACGTCAGCCGGATTGAGCAACTGGCGCGCAATCCGCGCCAGCCCATCGACTATCATTACCAGGCCGGTGTATCGGGGTTTTTTCACCCGACCGCCGAAGGCCAGGCGGTGATGGCAGACATGCTGCTCAATGCCTCACGTTGCCGATTGTTCGGCACAGGCCCCGGTTGCTAGGCATAGCGCCTGGCGAGACCGGTATGTGATGTGCTGCGCAAGCCGTCACAGTTTCGATCGCTGTCAATCATCAAATGAAGTAGTTCTTTATGGGCTTTTACAATCATCATGTAATGCCGAGTCTTATCAACTGCTTGTGCGGGATGTCGGAGGTAACCGATCAACGCCGGAATCTGGTGCCACAGGCGGAAGGCCTGGTTGTTGAGGTCGGCATCGGATCAGGTCATGACCTGCTGTGCTTCGTGCGGTTCTTGATGCTCGAACAGCTTTACTCAGCACGTTCCGTGCTTCGCGCCGTTCTCCGACCCTGGACAACCTCTGAACACCACTCTGTCTCAACATTGTCACCCTCGGGCTTGTCCCGAGGGTCCACTGCAACGGTGCCTGGATCCTCGGGACAAGCCCGAGGATGACAAACGGCGAGTGTTTTCAGCAACGCCCAACCTTGGTGATTAACACCTCCGAAGCACGTCAGTGCTGAGGCAAGGCCAACCGGCCGTCGCACGAAGTGCGCCCCTGCGGAGCGCAGCCGAAGGCTGCTTGCGTGAGCGAAATAAACTTAATGCTCGAACAGCTTTACTCAACACGTTCCGTGCTTGGCGCCGTTCTCTTACCAGCCCTGTGCCGTCATGAAGTTGTTGAAGAGTGTTTGGGTCAGCGACGTGAGCCGCGGTTGGGCATCTTCGACATGGCCGACAAAGTTTGTGTAGGCATCGTCGGATTTGACGGTCTTGTTCATCTCCGTCTGCCATGACGGGACCCAGCCGCGCACGGTGGTCACATCCCATTCATGGTGGAACTGGGTTGAGTAGGCATGGTTGCCGATCGTCATCATCTGAATGGCGCACAGGTCCGAAGACCCGTGGACCCGGGCTGCATCGGGTGCCCGTTTCACTTCTGCGGAATGCCACTGGGTAACAGATCGCCGGCCATTGACCGGTGCTGTCTCATCGAACGCCACCGTGCACACGCCGACCTCGGTTGTGTCGCTGTGGCCCACATCGCCGCCAAGTGACGTGGCCAGTAACTGATGGCCGAGGCAGAGGCCGATATAGGGTTTGGCGCGGGTCTCCACCCAGTCGCGGATCACGGCTTTTTCTGCTGTCAGCCAGGGGTGTTCGTCTTCCTCCCAGACCTGTTGCGCACCGCCCAGCACAACAACCAGGTCGACACCGGACAAGCGGTCAGGGGTTTCGCCCTTGTGCCAGTCCAGGAACGACACATCGAAACCGCGCTCGCGCAGCAGGTGCGGGAAACAGCCGCCGGTATCATCACTCATGTGACGGAAGACAAGTGCAGTGCGGGTCATTCAGGAGTAATCTTGGCGAGCTTTTTTTGTGGTGAGGACTGGGGCAGTGGCTGCAGACCTGCCTGTGGGCAGAAATCCGCAATCTGTTTCCATGACGTGTTGTTCAGGTTCATTTCGCAGCGCCGCAGATTGCCGCGAATACACATTGTGGTGCCGAGTTCATAATACTCGCCATACAGGCGGCACCGGCAATTGGGATCGGCACTGGCAGCAGGGGCTGCCAAGAGGAAAACGCTTGAAATGAGCAAATACGCCATCGATTTCATGGCGTAATGATAGCGTAAACGGGATTTTTAAACCAGAGCAACAAATACTCATTACAGGGAGTGTCAGGGTGCCAGGCATCTTTCCAAGTGATCATATGTTTAAAATCAAGCGGTTAAACCTGGTTGAAACTGATACTGAAACTTACAATAGCTGCAGTTCCGTGGCCTGCTGGCCGCGTCCGCGCTTGTCGTCCTGCAGCTCGTAAGACAGCTTGGCGTCTTCGGCGAGATCAGGAATGCCGGCAGCCTGTACGGCTGTAATATGGACGAAAACATCTTTTGACCCGTCTTCAGGCGTGATGAACCCGTATCCCTTGGTTGTGTTGAAAAACTTCACCGTACCGTTGTGCCGCATGACCCTGACCCTGTCTCTATTATCTATCCGTGGTGACCTCGCCCAAACCTGCTATGGGCTGATGGCGATTTGTTGACACCGCGTGAGCAACCATAGCTGCATTTTCGTGTTGTCCATTGCAGAATCCCCGGTTAGCTTTCGTGTCATGATGATACGCTTGTATACCGGATTGCTGGCTGCTTGCATCGGTCTTGCTTTCCTGATCACCGGACCCGCAGCGGACGCGCGGCCCAAGGTGAAAACCAAGACCCAGCATTACCGCGTCGACGGCTCGGATGCTGCTGCCATTGTCTCCTCGATGATGAAGCAGCACCGGCTGCTGGGCGGGCATGGCCGGGTCGGGCGCACCAAGATGAAACGCCGCATCGAGTGGGAGTTCTCCGAGACCAAGAAATCCTGCCGCGTCAAAAGCCACACCATTCGCCTCGATTTCACCACCCAATTGCCGCGTCACCGGTCGGAAAAGCGATTGCGCCGCAGCCTGCGCAAGGATTGGCGCGCCTTTGCCAAGCATGTGAGATGGCATGAGGGCCAGCACCGCAAGATCTGGCTGAGCTGCGCGCGCAGGGCCGAAAAGAAGGTCAACCGGGCCCGCGCGAGAACCTGCGGGCAATTGCTGACGAAGCTTGAAGACATCTACAAACAGTCCAATGCTGCCTGTGACAAGCGCCATGCAAGCTTCGACGCCAAGGAAACCCGCAGGCTCGGCAGGCACCCGCTGATACGCCGCGCCAATTTGAGAAAATGAGGGTAGGTGCAATGAAACGGATTGCGATGCTGGCCATGCCGCTGCTGCTGACTGCGCCGGCACAAGCTGAACAGCAATCCCGCGTCATGCCGCTGGAACAGGTGAAAAGCATCCTGGAAGCGACCAAGGACAACTGGGTGGCCTACCGGATTTACCAGGGCCGGCAGTATTATTATGTCACTCACCTGTTGTCGTGGCGCTGTGGCATCAAGCAGGTGCGCTATTCGGAGAACTCCGATGCCCTGGACAAGAAATGGCCGCTGCCCGAGTGCAACAAGCTGATCCCGAACAATATTCCCAATGATGCCAAAATCCACTCCGAGCGGGCAAAGACCGGCAGCATAAAGACCCTGGCCATACAACTGGAGTTCGACGACGGCACAACATCACCGGTGCGCATCTATGAACCGTGCGAAGGCGTCGGCGAAGCCACCTGCGGGTACTTGAAGGAAGAGCGGTAGGAGTTACTCCGTTCGTGCGGGTTGATGTTTTGTATCGCTCACGCCGGCAGCCTACGGCTGCGCTCCGCGGGGGCGGGCCTGACCGGCCGGAGGCCCGGTCGGGCCTAGTTGTTTTGGTTGTCGAACAGCTTTCTTCGCTTCGCTCAGGCCGTTCTCCGACCCTGAACAACCCTCCAACTACTGTCATTCCCGCGAAAGCGGGAATCCATACTTAGCGGCATAAACCGCCCTGACTGGCATTGGATCCCCGTTTTCACGGGGATGACGGTCGTGACGAACTCCCCCGAAGCACGCAGTGCTGAGGCAAGGCCGACTGGCCGTCGCACGAAGTGCGCCCTCGCGGAGCTACAGCCGTCAGGCTGTTGGCGTGAGTGGAATAAAACACCTAACTTGCGTGAGCGATATACCTTAACCCACCAGTAAAAATACCCGCCTCCTTGATCTCAAACCCGTTTCAATCGTAGAAGTTTCATCATGACAGACACACCCGATATGCCGCTGCGCGCAGCGATTCTTCCCGTCACGCCCTTGCAACAGAACTGCACCATCCTGTGGTGCACCAAGACCATGGACGGGGTCGTCATTGATCCCGGTGGCGACGTGGAAAACATTTTGCGCGGCGTCAAGGAAACCGGCATCACGCCCGTAGGCATCTGGCTGACCCATGGCCATTTTGACCATGCCGGCGGAGCTGCCGAGTTGAAGGAAGCACTCAATGTGCCGATCACCGGGCCGCATATCGCCGACAAGTTCCTGCTCGATGAACTGGCAACGTCCGGCCAGCAATATGGTGTGCCGGGCAGGGCGGTGACACCGGACACCTGGCTCGACGAGGGCGACACTGTGACGGTCGGCGAGGTCTCGTTTGCCGTGCGCCATTGCCCGGGCCATTCACCGGGCCATGTGGTCATGCTCAACGAGGCGATAAAATTCGGCCATGTGGGCGATGTGCTGTTCCAGGGCTCGATCGGGCGCACCGACTTTCCATACGGCGACCATGACGCGCTGATTTCAGCCATCAAGGAAAAACTGTTGCCGCTGCCAGATGATTTCACCTTCATCTGCGGCCATGGCCCGGCCAGCAATATCGGCAACGAGCGGGTGAACAACCCGTTTTTGAAGTAGGTTTTTCCGGTCGAATCTCCAGCGCTGTCATTCCCGTGAAAACGGGAATCCAATCCACGCCGGATACAATTGCCGATCTGGCATTGGATCCCCGTTTTCACGGGGATGACGAAGGTGCAGTGATGGTTGTAGTGTTCGTAAACTTCAAAATTGCCAGAGGACTATCTCATGCGTATTGAAGCGGTGGAAACCCTGCGTCTTGGAGATCATCCGAACCTGTTGTGGGTGCGGGTGCACACCGACGCCGGGTTGACCGGGCTGGGTGAAACCTACTTCGGCGCTGGTCCCAGCGAAGCCGATGTCCACGACCGCATTGCGCCAATCATCCTTGGTCAGGATGCCAGCCGCATCGAATTCCTGAACATGAAAATGCAGCCCTATACCGGCTTTACCGGCAGCGGGGCGGAAGTGCGCGCGCTGTCGGCGGTCGATGTGGCGCTGTGGGATATTGCCGGAAAGGCGGCGAACATGCCGTTGTGCGATGTGCTGGGTGGCCGGACACGGGCATCGATACAGGTCTACAATACCTGTGCGGGTCCCAACTATGTCTCCAGGACATCGGCTGTCCGCCCGGACAATTTCGGAGCAGCTTCTGGTGGCGCAACCGGCACCACGTATGAAGATCTGGATGCGTTTCTGCATCATCCCGAAGACCTCGCGGCATCGCTGATGGAGATGGGGATTTTCTCCATGAAAATCTGGCCGTTCGACCTGGCCGAAGGCGCGGTTGACGGTGTTGATATTTCTGCCGCTGACCTGAACAAGGCGCTGGAGCCGTTCGAGAAAATCCGCGCCGCCCATGGTGAAAAGATGCGCCTGAAAGCGGAACTGCATGGGCTATGGAGCCTCAATGCCGCCAAAAAGATTGCCGCGGCGCTGGAGCCCATCGGCATGGACTGGATCGAAGATCCGTTATGGATGGATCGCACCGCAGAGTTGGCTGAACTGGCCGGCACCACCAGCGCGCTGCTGGCCGGCGGCGAGACGCTTGCCGGCATGGGACAGTTCAAGGCCCTGATAGACGAGGGCAATATCGCCACCCCGATCATGGATGTAACCTGGGCCGGCGGTATCAGTGCTGCCCGCAAGGTTGCCGCCATTGCCGAAGCACGGGCCAGGCCAATTGCCTTCCACGACTGTTCCGGCCCGGTTACGCTGGCCGCCTCCACCCATCTTGCGCTGGCCTTGCGCAATGTGCGCGAACAGGAAATCGCGCGCGGTTTCTATTATGGCTGGTATTCCGACTTCGTCGACAACCTGCCACCGGTCAGCGACGGCATGATCACCATCCCCGGCGGCCCCGGCCTTGGCATGGACCTGTTGCCGGACCTGGTAAAGCGCGAAGACGCGGTGCATCGTATCTCGCGGTAGGGTAGAACCGTTGCGAAATGCATTTATACCGCTCGCGCGAGTTGGCTGTCGCCAACCGCTCCGCTAGGGCGCACTTCGTGCGACGGCCGGTCGGCCTTGCCTCAACACTTCGTGCTTCGGACTGGAGTTCATCACTACGGTTGTTCAGGGTCGGAGAACGGCCCGCCGAAGGCGGACAAGCTGTTCGACCAGTATAGAAAACGGCCCGCCGAAGTCGGACAAGCTGTTCGACCACTAAAACTCAACCAGGCCCGACCGGGCCTCGGGCCGGTCAGGCCCGCCCCAGCGGAGCGCAGCCGAAGGTTGCTTGCGTGAGCGGAATAAAATCCCCTAGCCCTTGAGGATAAACGTCACTTTCAGCACGACGCGGTATTCCGCGACCTTGCCCTTCTTCACGATGACGCGCTGGTCCTTGACCCAGGCACCGGTGACATTCTTCAGCGTCCTGGATGCGCGTTTGACACCCTTGCGCGTGGCGTCTTCAAAACTGTCCTGCGATGATGCGATGATTTCTGTTATGCGAGCTACAGACATGATCTAAATCCTCTCCCTGTCGGGATTTTGGTTTCGCTCCCCAGCGCATGAAGACATGGTTGCACAGGCAGGCTGACCGGGGAAGTACCGGTTGAATTTCAAGTTCCGAGAAGGTTAACCGGGTGAATTACTTCGCCTTGCCGCGATACGTCCGGGTTCCCGGTTTGCCGCCGGACGATTTGCCCTTGGGAACAGGCTTGCCTTTTGGCCAGAGTTCTTCCGGGGCGACGATGCGGGAGCTTTGTTGTTTTTCTGGTCGAACGGCTTTACTCGCGGAGCCTTTGGCTCTGCTCGCGCCGTTCTCTTTGCCGGCACTAGTGCCGCCTTTACCGCGCGGGCCGATTTCCATGCCGGTCTGCTTGGCCAGCGGATCATCCATGACCGCCAGTTCGGTTTCGCGCAGGCGCTTGATTTCGTCGCGCAGGCGGGCGGCGGTTTCGAATTCGAGGTCTGCTGCCGCCGTGCGCATTTTCTTTTCCATGTCCTCGATGACCGTCTTCAGGTTATGCCCGACAAAGGCGCCTTCTTCTTCGGCCAGGCCGGTGCCGTGGGTTGCCTTCACCCGGACATGGTCGCCCTCGTAAACCGAGTCGAGGATATCGGCGATGTTGCGCTTGATCGACTGCGGCGTGATGTTGTTGGCCTCGTTATAGGCAAGCTGCTTGGCGCGGCGGCGGTCGGTCTCGTCCATGGCGCGTTGCATCGAACCGGTGATGCGGTCGGCATACATCAGCACGCGCCCGTCGACATTGCGCGCCGCCCGGCCGATGGTCTGGATCAGCGAGGTCTCGGAGCGCAGGAAGCCCTCCTTGTCGGCATCCAGAATGGCAACCAGCGCACATTCGGGAATATCCAGGCCCTCGCGTAACAGGTTGATGCCGACCAGCACGTCAAATGCGCCAAGGCGCAGGTCGCGGATGATCTCGATGCGCTCCAGCGTATCGATGTCGGAGTGCATGTAGCGCACCCGGATGCCCTGTTCATGCATGTATTCGGTGAGGTCCTCGGCCATGCGCTTGGTGAGTACGGTCACCAGTGAGCGATACCCGGCCTTGGCCACTTCGAGACACTCGGCAATCAGGTCATCGACCTGGGTGCCGACGGGGCGGATTTCCACCGGCGGGTCGATCAGGCCGGTGGGCCGGATGACCTGTTCGGCAAACACGCCGCCGGTACGCTCCATCTCCCACGTGCCCGGTGTCGCCGACACGTGCACGGTCTGCGGGCGCATGGCTTCCCATTCCTCAAACCGCAAGGGACGGTTGTCGATGGCCGACGGCAGCCGGAAGCCGAACTCGGCCAGCGTTGCCTTGCGATTAAAGTCGCCGCGGAACATGCCGCCGATCTGCGGCACGGTGACGTGGCTTTCATCGAGAAACACCAGGCAGTTGTCGGGCAGGTATTCAAACAGCGTCGGCGGCGGCTCGCCGGGCGCACGCCCGGTCAGGTAGCGCGAATAGTTCTCGATGCCGGCGCACGATCCGGTCGCCATCATCATCTCGATATCGAACAAAGTGCGCTGTTCCAGCCGCTGCGCTTCCAGCACCCGGCCTGCAGCATGGAACTCGTCGAGCCGGATGGTGAGCTCATGCTTGATGCGCTTGACCGCCTGGTCCAGCGTCGGCTTGGGCGTGACATAGTGCGAGTTGGCGTAGATCTTGATCTGTTCAAGCTCCGCCGTCTTCTGGCCGGTGAGCGGGTCGAACTCGGTGATGCTCTCGATCTCGTCGCCGAACAGCGACAGCCGCCAGGCCCGGTCATCCAGATGCGACGGGAACACTTCCACCGTGTCACCGCGCACCCTGAAGGCGCCGCGGGTAAACGCCTGATCGTTGCGCTTGTACTGCAGGGCGACAAGGTCGGTGAGCAACTGGCGCTGGGCAATGCGTTCACCGAGCTTGAGCTGGAACGTCATCGCCGAATAGGTTTCCACGTCGCCGATACCGTAAATGCACGACACCGACGCCACCACGATGACATCGTCACGCTCCAGCAGCGCGCGGGTGGCGGAGTGGCGCATGCGGTCGATCTGTTCGTTGATCGAGCTTTCCTTCTCGATATAGGTGTCGGTGCGCGGGACGTAGGCCTCGGGTTGGTAGTAGTCGTAGTAGGAGACGAAATACTCGACCGAATTTTCGGGGAAGAACTGCCGGAACTCGCCGTAAAGCTGGGCGGCAAGCGTCTTGTTGGGGGCCAGGATCAAAGCAGGACGCTGGGTCTCTTCGATCACCTTGGCCATGGTGAAGGTCTTGCCCGAACCGGTGACGCCGAGCAGCACCTGGTCGCGTTCCGCCGCGTTGATGCCGGCCACCAGTTCCTTGATCGCGGTGGGCTGGTCGCCCTTGGGCTCGAAGTCCGATACGGTTTTTAGCACCGCGCCGGATTCGGTTTTTCCCGGGCGCTCCGGCTTGTACGGCACGAAGATTTCAGGGGTCGGCAGGTCTTCCAGTTGCGGACGCAGGAATTCCAGTCCTTCGCGCGGCCGGGTGGTGGCGCCCGCCGCCATGCGCTTTTCCTGCTCGATGGCTTCCGCCGCGCGGGCTTCCTGCAGCTTCTTGCCGGCAGCCGGGTCCGGCCGGGCACGCAGGGCTTCCGACAGGGGCTGGCCGGTAACGGGATCAAAGGCGGCATTGCCTTTTGCGCTCACGCCAGGACCGCTGTCGTCGGACTTCGTCCGGAGTTCGTCCACCGTCGGAATGGCCTCATAGCCTTCCAAAGGTTCAACCGGGGCTTCCCGGAACCCGCCGCTTTGCTTGTTGTGACCCATATTGCTGCTCGATCAGCTTGTCCACCTGCACTTCGTTTCGGTGGGCCGATCTCGATGCCTCGAACTGTTATTGTCGCGATGTCGAACTGCTGTTGTCGTTATTGTGAGAACATAGTGCATTGGTCGCGCCGGTTAAAGGCAGCATAGTGGCTCTGCTGACAGTTTATGTGGAAGGAGAAAGGCGATGAAAACTATTCGTTTGGTTTGTACGGCGGTTGTGGTTGCGGGAATGACCTCGAGCGCGCTGGCGCAAAGCCAGACACCGCCGCCTGCCGCTCCCACGCCGAAAGCGGCAGCTGAAGGCACCATGACGACAAAGCGCATGGGCGAGATCATCAAGCGGCTTGATCCCGAGGCGAAAGCCGCGGCCAATGCCAGCGCCTGGCAATTCCACGTCGAGGAAGTGCCGGTGGTGGTTGTCACCGATGCCGGCAATAACCGCATGCGCATCATGATCGCGCTGAAAAAGGCGGAGACCATGTCGCCGGAAGAACTGCTGCGCCTGTCTCAAGCCAATTTCGATACCGCACTGGATGCGCGTTATGCCGTTGCCAAGGGGCTGTTGTGGGCGACGTTCATCCACCCGCTGAGCGAATTGCACGACCAGCAGTTCATCGCCGGGATCGGCCAGACCGTGAACGCCGCGAAATCCTACGGCACCACCTATTCATCCGGCCTGTTGAGCTTCGGCGGCGGCGACAGCCGCGGCATCATCCAGCGCGACCTGATCGACAAGCTGATCAAGAAGGGTCAGGAGATTTAGGGGCCGGATCGGCCCGGATTTCAAAAAACCCGCCGACCGGTAAGTCGACGGGTACACAAGTGTTGTTTCCAGCTGGTCGCTGATCGCCTTAGCAGCCAGCGCCGAATGTCACGATGCAACCGGCGCCCTTGACTGCGCCGTGGCCGACGGCACCAACGCCGCGTACTGCGCCTTCACCGATGCGGCCAACGCCCTTGAACGTGCCAGATACGAGGCCGGGAGGACCGTAGGCAACTGCGTCATCGGCAACCTTGCCGCCGCTTTCACCAATGCCGTCGCCGACTTCGCGGGCGCCGTCAGCAAGACCCTTGCCTGCGAAATAGAAGCCTTCAGCAACACCTTCGACCGGGTCAGGGCCGGGTATGAACTTGTCTTCTGCCGGAGCAGACCTGTTGTAGTTACCGTAGACGGTCACTTCGGCGGGCGCCTTGCCGGCTGCAAATACGGGTGAACCCGCGACCGCGAAGGCGGCCATGACGCCCATGATTGCGACACCGGAGATGATGCGTTTGATCTGCATGTCTTGTTCCTCCTTGTTAAATAGTTACAGCTGTTTAGACACAAACCAGATGGCGCCGGTTCGGCGTAACTGCGGCGAATGTGTGGGAGTAGGTTAAATTCATTTAATCTGTTTCGTTTGCAGTTCCGACCAAACTGGTGAACAAGACCTTACCGTCCTGTTTCACCTTCAGTTTACCAGCCTTACAAGCCCATGAACTATCGCCATGCCTATCACGCCGGGAACCATGCTGATGTGCTCAAGCACGTGGTGCTGGCGCGCGCTATCGGGCATCTGGCGCGCAAAAACAAGCCATTTCGGGTGATCGACGCGCATGCCGGCATTGGCCTGTACAGCCTTGAAAGCGAACAGGCGGGCAAGACGCTGGAATGGCGCGACGGGCTGGGGCGTCTGTATGATGAGGCAGGCGGGCGGCTGGTTCTGGACGATGAAGCTGCCGAAACCCTGTTATCGCCGTGGCGCGAGATGGTCGAGGCGGTGAACTCGCGCGGGCAGGGGCTTGCCTGGTATCCCGGTTCGCCGGAACTCTCCGTGCTTTTGACCCGGCCTGACGACAGGCTGGTGTTCAATGAACTGCACCCCGAAGACTTCGAAACACTCGCTGGTCTGTATGAACGCGAAAAGCGGGTGCGGGTGACGCAGAACGAAGCCACCATTGCGGTAAAGGCCAACCTGCCGCCGCGCGAACGCCGCGGTATCGTGCTGATCGATCCGCCGTTTGAAAAACGTGATGACGATGCACGTGCATTGGCCATGCTGGAGCAGGGTTACAAGCGCTTTGCCACCGGCTGCTTCATGCTGTGGTATCCGGTGACCGGCGACGGCCTGTCGCGGCGACTGGTCAAGGCGGCCCGGCAGTCGGGGCTCAAGCGCATGTTGCAGGTGCAATTGATGGTGCGTCCGGCTTCCATGAACGGCGGATTGGCCGGATCCGGCCTGATCATCGTCAATCCGCCGTGGCCGCTGGCCGAAGAACTTCCCGGCCTGATGCCTGCCCTGTCAGAACGCCTGCGCCAGGGTGAGGCGTCATGGACGGTCGACTGGCTGGTTGGCGAGTGAGGTGTGTTTCTGTGTAGGGTCGCCTACTGTTTTTCCTCGTAATGGGACCAGACCTCGCTCGTTCCATCCAGCTTCACCAGCACTACATCGTGGGCTTCCCGGTAAGTGCCCATTTCCATCCCGGGTGATCCTGCTGGCATTCCCGGTGCTGACAGGCCGATGGCCTCCGGGCGCTGTTTCAGCAATCGCTCGATGTCGGCGACCGGTACATGACCTTCGATGACATAGCCGTCCACGGTGGCCGTGTGACAGGAGGCATATTGCGGCTTGATGCCGAGCTTTATCTTGTGCTGGGCGAGAGAGCCCATGTCCATGTCGGAGGTCTCGACCTTATGGCCGGCGGCGCGAATGTGATCGACCCAGGCCTTGCAGCAGCCGCACGACGCGGTCTTTGCCACGTCGAAACTGAGCGTGCCGGCCCATGCAGGTGAGGCTGTGAGTACGAGGGCTGCAAGAGCGAGGACGAAGCGGTTCTTCATGACAGGGTTCTTTCAATTGCACTGGTGATTTCGTCCTGCAAAGATGAGCTGACAATTGTGGCAATTCAAGTGTGCAGGAGTAAGTCGATGACAGGGGTGAAGGACAAGGTGGCGCTGGTGACCGGATGCGGCAGTGCGGGCGGGATCGGTTTTGCCTGTGCGAAACTGCTCAGGGCGGCGGGCGCGAAAGTCGCCATCACCTCGACCACCGACCGCATCCAGGAACGGGCACAGGAACTGGGGGCCGGGGTGTTTGCCCATGCGTGTGACCTGACAGACGTGGCCCAGGTGGACGCGCTGGTGACGGCAACGGAAGCAGCACTCGGACCGATCGACATCGTCGTCAACAATGCCGGCATGGTGCAGATCGGTCACGATGAACCTTCAAGGCTGATCCAGGATATTCCCGACGAGCAATGGCGCCGCGGCATGGACATCAACCTGACCACGGTGTTCAACGTGACGCGCCGGGTGGTGCCGTCGATGATCGAACGCAGGTACGGCCGCATCGTCAATATGAGCTCGGTGACCGGGCCGCTGGTCGCCAATCCGAAGAGCACGATATACGCCGCTGCCAAGGCGGCCATCATGGGTATGACCCGGGCGCAGGCCATTGAGCTGGCCGAGTACAACATCACTGTGAACGGTATCGGGCCGGGCTGGATCGAAACGCCGTCGTCGTCACCGGAAGAAGTCTTCGCCGGTCAACAGGCGCCCATCGGCAGGCCCGGGACCGCGGATGAAATCGGCCAGGTGGCCCTGTTCCTGGCCAGCGAGGAAGCAAGCTTCGTGACCGGCCAACTGATCGTGGCGGACGGCGGCAATACCCTGATGGAATACAAGGGACCGGCCGAGGGATATTACTAGGAACCGGTTGGTCTCAGCACAGCCGGCCACGGCCAGGAGAGCCGATTCCACTTAACCTGTTACATCAAGCATTTGGCGGGGTTTGAACCGGTTTTGTTTCGGATCCGAAACTACCCTTGGTCGCAGCGCTGGTTTAACGGCTCCCGAAACATTGATTCATTTCAATCGGTTGCAGACGCTGCCGAAAACGTTGAATCAAGCGTTTACTCGTCTGGCACCGTGCGCGGTTTGCCGTTCTTGTCTACCGCGACCATGACAAAATCGGCGTCGGTAACCTTGACCTTTTCATGAGTGAGATAGCGCTGCGCCCAGGCTTCCACCTCGATGGTCATGGATGAGCGGCCCACTTTTGACACGTTGGTGTACAGCTCCAGCGTGTCGCCGATTTTCACCGGCAGCTTGAATGACAGGGCGTTGATGGCGGCGGTCACGACACGGCCCTTGGCGCGTTCGCCCGACCTGATGCCGGCTGCCAGATCCATCTGTGCCATGACCCAGCCGCCGAACACGTCGCCGGCCGCATTGGCGTCTGCCGGCATGGCCGGCATCCGCATTGTCAGATCGCCCTTGGGCGCGGAGTGTGAAGAATCATTGCTCATGGACTGCCACTATTGCCGTGCATTGGACCAATGTGCAAGCGCTGCCGCCAGGGCCATGATGGCCATGACCCAGAAGCCGATATTGGTCCAGGTGCCCTGCAGGTAACCGACGCCCTGCGAGGCAAGCGCGCCGAGCCCGATCTGGAGAAAGCCTGCAAGGCCTGCACCCGACCCGATGTTTTTCGGGTCGACGGATATGGCCGCTGTGATGCCGTTTGGAATGGTCAGGCCGTTGCCGAAGGCACATAGCGCCATGGGGACGAACAGGGTTGAGGGATGGGTGAAACCGGTGACCGCGAAGACCAGCAGGAACGCCGCACCTGCCAGGGTGAGCATGTTGCCGATGCGGATCATGCGGTCATTGCCGAGGCGCATCGAGTAGCGCCCGGAGACAAAGTTGCCGGCCATGTATCCCAGCGCCGAACACATGAACCAGATGCCATAATCGATCGCAGAGTAGCCGCGCACGGTGACCATGATGAACGGTGCGACCGCCAGGTAACAGAAGAACACGGCACTGCCGAACGATATGGTGGCAGTGTAGCCGAGAAAGGATCGGTTCTTCAGCAAGGTCACATACAGGCTGGTGCGCAGGAGGCGGGCGTCCGGCTGCAGTGACAGATTGGTCTCGCGCAAGCGCGCCAGCGCCGACAGGAAAACCAGCGAGCCGATGCAGGCCAGCACCCAGAAACCGGCCCGGAAGGAAAACCACTGGTCCAGTGTGCCGCCGATGACCGGTGCAACCATGGGAGCCAGGACCCAGGCCATTGTAATGTATCCCAGTACGGATGCGGACTGCTCACGCGAAAACAGATCGCGCACGATGGCGCGCGACAGGATCATGCCGGCCGCGCCGCCGACTGCCTGCAAGCCGCGCGCGAAAATCAGCATTTCGATGGAGGTGGAAAGGGCGCACATGATGCTGGCGCTGACAAACAATGCCAGTCCGGCCAGCAGCATGGGCCGGCGA
>Ga0316190_10001646_pt1 | contig 16227 bp, 11 predicted proteins | sample Eddworburrow2_MG_FD_204929 | JGI IMG/M metagenome (GOLD analysis project Ga0316190, IMG submission 204929) | Coastal sediment microbial communities from Maine, United States - Eddy worm burrow 2 | ecosystem: Environmental > Aquatic > Marine > Coastal > Sediment | place: USA: Maine | collected... | reverse complement strand
CGTGATTTCCGTAACTGCTTTTTCAAGCTGACGGAGTCTTGTCTCCGTTAACATATCTTTCATCTTCATATTATTGTATACGCCTGTTAAAGTTTGCGTTATCGATTCTGCAAAATAGGTCTAAATATAAAAAATCGGTGAAACGGGCGCAACATTAAACTTTGCGCAAAACCGTCGCACAAAACGAAAGGAAACTCCTATGGCCCAAAACGCCTCCAATGAGAATGACGACAGGGTTCCGTTTTTTAAGACAGAAACGATGTCGCTTACGACAGGCAAAAAACTGACAATTATCGAATTTTCCTTTGGGGAAAATATGTTTTTATACTTTTAAACGGTATCGCTCAATCTTATTGAAAATGCCGCGCCGACTCAACCCGAGGTGTTTGGCTGCGCGGGTCTTGTTGCCATTAAATTTCTTCAGCGCTTCGGCTATCATGCTGCGCTCAAGGGCTTCTACGGTTGCCTGCAAGGTTTTCCCTTGAAAATCAGGAAGCCGGAGTCCGGCTTCACCGCGCATCTCATCAGGCAGTAAGTCGACCGGAATAATACTTTCCGTTTCCTCTGCGAGGATTGTCGCCCGTTCAACCGTATGCTCTAATTCACGCACATTCCCCGGCCAGTCATAACGCAACATTCTTTGCGCTGCATCCCTGGAAAAGCCTTTGAGCGGTTTATTTACCATTTGGCTGAATTTTTTCAAAAAGTGGTTTGCCAAAACAAGAATATCTTCCGGCCGCTGATTTAAGGGCGGCAAGACTATCGGCACAACTTTCAGGCGAAAATACAAATCCTCCCGAAAGCTGCCTTCCCGAACGGCTCGCCCTAAATCAATACTTGTCGCAAAGATTAAACGGACATCGACTTTTATGGTTTGTGTGCTGCCCACCGCTCGAATTTCTCCTTCCTGAATGACACGCAGCAGCTTGGCTTGCAATGCTGGCGTCGTGTTGTTAATTTCGTCGAGAAAAAGTGTGCCGCCGTCAGCAACCTGAAATAAGCCTTTTGTTGTGTCAATCGCGCCGGTAAAGGCACCGCGAACATGTCCAAACAGTTCGCTCTCCAGTAAATTCTCAGGAAGCGCGCCGCAGTCAACTGCAATAAACGGCTTTTCCTTTCGCGACCCATGATAGTGAATGGCGCGGGCAATCAACTCCTTGCCGGTGCCGCTATTGCCTTGAATAAGCACGCGGGTTTGGGTCGGAATGACCTTGTCAAGAAGCTTGAACACGCCATCCATTGCCGGACTGCGCCCGATAATTTCGTCAAAACTGTATTTTGCGGCAACTTCCTGCTTAAGCCTTTTATTTTCATCTTTTAATTGCATAAGCAACTCTGCATTTTCAAGGACATGCGCAGATTGTGAGGAAATAATATTTGCCAACTGCAGATCGTCTATCTGAAAAACCGGATCATTTTCATCGTTGTTCAAAATTAACACGCCGAGGATCTGACCGCGCGCCCGAATAGGAACCGCGACAATCGACTGACGTGGCAAGTCAAGCATCTGCAAACCTTTAAACCGATGGTCTTGCGCAATATCTTCACTTAGCAGCGACTCTTTGTTTTTCAGAATCCATCCCGCAACCATCATTGACATTTTTTGAAGCAGCGCCTGTTGGCGATCAGTCCCCACCCGGATCAAAGTTGTCAACATGGCTTGCGCCTGGTTTTTTGTAAAAAGAATGGAACCTCTTCTTGCCGCAGTCAACTCGGTGGCTACTTTAATAATTGCGTTAATAATCTCTTCGAGGTTTTCAGTTGACGACAATGTTTGGGCAAGTCGATTTAAAGACTCAAGCTGGTTTACGATTTTCGGCATCTAAAATACCCGGTTATTCCCAATAACAAAAATCAGATGGGTGGCGTTGAAAAGAATGAACAGGAGAGCTAATCAAGATTGAATACAACAAGCAAGTTAACCTTTAACATCGGTTTATCTCAAAATCGAAATAGAGACGACAACATTTCAGATGTCCTCATGCGCGAACAGGCGATTTTGGTTAAAATGAGCAGAACATGTAAAGTCGCCCGTAAATCCAGGAATACTTTTTAGTTCAGGTTGCGCCGCCCGTTCAAAAAACTTACCAGCGGCGCGGCGCATTTTCCACGACTCTGAGTGTATCGCGCGCTATTAGCAACTCTTCATTTGTTGGATAAACAAAAGCCTTCAGTTGGCTGCCATCTGTGCTAACTTCCCCCAATTTTCCTCCGAACATTACATTGTTTTTTGCGGGGTCAAACTGCAAGCCAATACTATCCAGGCCTTTTGAAATTCTCTCACGGATAACCGGAGAATTTTCGCCAATTCCGCCTGTGAACACGAGGGCGTCAACATTTCCTCCACACTCGACAAAATAAGCGCCGATGTATTTTCTAACACGTTTACAGAAAATATCGATGGCCAGTTTCGCGCGCCGATCCTGGTGTTCTTCCTCTTCCTCCAGTAATTCCCGCATATCGCTTGTTAAGCCTGAGATTCCGAGCAGGCCGGAACGTTTGTTGAGAAGCGTATCCATTTCGGAATGGTCAAGCCCTTCTTTGTGAAAAAGATATTCTGAAATAGATGCGTCAATATCGCCGGAACGGGTTCCCATCAACAAACCATCAAGAGGCGTAAACCCCATTGTTGTATCAATGGAGGCGCCGTTTTGTATTGAGCAGGCAGAGCAGCCGTTGCCCAGGTGCAGGGAAATGATGTTTACATCTGTCAGTTTCACATTTTGTTCCTGACGATAGCGGTAGCCGATATAGCGGTGTGAAGTGCCATGAAATCCGTAACGCCTGATTTTGTAACGACGATAAAGGTGATAAGGCAACCCATATAGATAAGAAGTTTCCGGCATGGTTGAATGAAAGGCCGTGTCAAACACTGCGATTTGCGGAATCCCTTCGCCCAGCAACGCTTTAATGGCCTCAATACCTTTCAGGTTAGCCGAATTATGGAGAGGAGCCAGTTCAATGCAATCTTCAATGCCGCTGATTACTTCGGCGTCAATTCGAACAGATTTGCTAAACTTTTCGCCGCCATGCACAACACGATGCCCGACAGCATGAATATCAGAAAGCGATTGAAGACGATCAATTTTTGAATCAGGAGAGATAATCCAACGCAAAATAAAATCTATTGCTTCCCGATGATCTTTTATTGCTTTGGCGTTCTTAACTTTAGCTCCGTTACTTTGCAGCGTAATCAGACCCTGGCTGCCAATCCGCTCTATAACGCCGCCTGCGAGTTTGACATCTGAGTTCGTTTCTATCATGTCGAGGTTGGTCTCGATGATTTGAAACTTTACGGATGACGAACCACAGTTTAATACAAGTATATTCATCTGACTGCCTCACATCGAAAAACATGAAATGGATAGCTGTTAAAAAGCGGCCAATTGTACGAATTAAAATGGTAAATGAAAAGGGCGCCACTACAAAAAAGCGGTAAAAAAACAAGAGTTGCAAAAAGGAAACAAATATTGCAACCCCGTGAGGAGCTGTGAGCAAAAAAGTTCAATCAGAGGAGACTAGAATGGGAATGAATGCCTCAACCAAATTTTTTTGTCATCTTTTTGCGCATCATAGAGTGAATTGTAGTCATATTCCATTTGTAAAAGCAATCTGGGATTCAGACGATATTCCAGACCCAAAATGTGCTGAAGGCCGATTCCCCGACTTTGGAATTCATAGTCAACGCCGGCTTTCAATTCACCTGAGTACAAAAAGTAGAGATCATCCGTGAGATACTTGCCCAGAATCAAACGACTGCTGCGCAGAAGCGCCAATGAAGAGTAAAACCTGCGATTGTTGAAACTAGTATCGAGGAAATTTTGAGCAATCGCATAACTAAATCTTACAACATCAAGCGACAGTCTTCGTTCAAGTTGTCGTTCAACGGGTCTTATTAGCGGGCGGAATAAAAAATTGTCGGTGCTTGAACCGACCGCTTTTTTGGCCTGATCATCAATGGTATCGGAGGTGTAACCCAGCGAAGCCATCAGGTCACTTTGAGTTTGAGCGTAAGTCGGGTATTCAGAGGACAGCTTAACCTGTATCCTGTCCCAACGACCCGCTCTGCTATTTTCTTCGTTTGTGATATCATCCACCGTGATCAGCGTCAGATACACATCTGAGGGAACGCTGGCAGTGGAGTCTCTTACAACAGTCCATGCTTTCCCGTAAACAATTGGGTCAAGGGAACCCGGATTGAACTCCGCTCCAATTTTTTCAACCCTGAAATTGAGGTCGAAATATTCGATTGAACCTCGCGTAGATTCAACCTTTCCGGCTACGCCAAAAGTTGAGTCTTTCAAAATGCCCTTGAAGTCAAGTCGGCTGCTTTCTTTATCCACTTCCATATCAACATAAACACCGGTCTGGAAGCGTTGAGCATAGCGGGTGTCTTTGTCAGAAACCGTGTAGATGTCCCAATTAATATTGTCGAGAATATTTAAAGCAACGGCATTTGGCTCTCCGCCATCATCATAAAACGGAAACATTATATTGGCGTTTCGAACGGAAACTTTACCCCTGACGACAGGTCGTTGCCATGGTCCGGCAATCAAAAAACTTTCTTCATTATCGTATTTATCCAGACGATACCAACCCGTTTCTTTTGGCCCCATCAATGCCGGAACATTGATAGGGAGGCCCTTTTTCGGTGTTTTCAGAAAGAGGACGCCAAGATTCAAGTCATCTCCCGCAACCCGCAACGACTCATACCGTCTGCCACCGAGAGCCAGGGTGTCGTCAACGGTCGTATTGGCAATAGAAAAGGGTTGCCCCTGAATTTTACCAGTGAATGATTTGATGTTGAGCAGGTAATCCTCTTCCAGAATAGTCAGATCGCCATTTAAATCGGTAACTTTTTCAGTGACTGAATTCAGGGCTAGCTCTCCGTGCGAAAAAGTCCACCTGCTGCCGCTAAAATTTGGTTTGGTGTACATGCCTTGCATTCTTAAATCCAGCGCGCCCTCGCTATCGGAGTCGACAAAAAGATCCGCTAAATCGCTAAGCGACGAGAAAAAATTACCATGCCCAGACAATGCAACGTCAAGTGGTTGTCCGCTAAAAGGAAGAGCCGCTGACCCGGAAAGCTCAAAATCATCTCCTTTGATCAGTTGAGCAAAGCCTATATTCCAATAATCTTTTGAAATATAGGATCCATTGGATGCGTCTTGTTTGCCAAAATCGAGCGCCGCCACATCAAACTTCAACATCAAAATTTCAAGATCATTTATCATTACTTTGCCATAAACAGGCCAATTGGGTCCTTTCCCTTTTAAAGAGACCTGAACCGAACCTTCCCCGCGAATAACATCCTTTTCATCAACAAACAGATTGACGATATCTTGTATTTTTACTTTCGAACCAACAATTGCCGCATCAATTTCTTCGCTAAGAAAGTCGTATTTTCCATTGGCGTAAATACGAAACGCAGTAGTTTGATCGGGAAGAAAAGTGGAGGCGTCGTTCTCATCAACATAAGCGTCGCTGTCGACAAAGTTAATTTTATTCACAACTACACGCGCCTTATCCACTTCGAAATCTAATTCACCCTTCACTGGCCCCATATCATTAATAAAACCGTCGTGCAGCCACATATTGCCTTTTATAACTGGCGCGCCGGCGAAGCCTGTCAATCGCAGTTCGCCAAATATTTTACCATCATATCGCTCATTTTGCCTGCCTGTCATGGCGAACAACGTAGAAATATTAAGCCCTGAAATATTGAGTTTGCCCGAATGACTTATTTCACTTTTATTTGAAAAATCGATTTCGCCATCCAGCCAGTCTCCAATCTGAAGATCATAAAGCGATGTCTGATCCTCTTCCAACAAGAGTGAAAACCTGCCTTCGACTTTCTCTGGATCATTTGGTAAAATTCTGATTCTATTTTCTACTTTTTTAACCTGACCGTCATGGCTAAAAACGCTAATAAGTTTAAAGATTTTTTCATAGTTGCTGCGGCGGAACCCCTCCATTTCAATTTTCACGCTATCTAAGGAGCCAGTTGCTGTCAGGTTCAAATCGAAATGCCTGCGGATCAAGTCAAGAGCCGGATTGTTGGAAAAAGTTAAAATCGACTGCATGTTACTTGCTTCAAGATCAAAAACCGCATTTTCAAAAACACTGTCAACAGAAACGTTCATTAAAAACTCATTGTTGGCTGTCAGCTTCGCGCCCAGCTCGCCGCGACTATACCGCAACGAACCGGCCATGTTCAAAGGCGGCTGCTCATTGCCCCATATTTGCAAGTCAAGATTACCGTCTGCAACCGGGTTTTGCAAAGAACCAAATAAACGTAAATCTGCTTGCAAGAAACTTTTTTTAGCTGCGCTTAGGCCTATTTTCTGAATAGCCAAAGTTGGAGAGCCCGCCATCGTGAACTCAAAGTCAATTAGTTTAGCGGGCGTATCCAGCTCTATCTCCCCAAAACCGGCGATCGAATGGCTGTCTATGCTTGCTTTAAAATTAGAAAAAGTTACCTTCTTTTGATTATAGACAAAATCAATCAGCAGACTATCTATCGGACTATCCTGAAAACGGACTCTCTCTGAACTCAACCTCCCTTCTGCTTTGAATAGACCAGATCGATTATCGATAGATATATCCGCAATAGCGGAACCTGAAAAAGGGTATTGATTGCCGGGGGAAAACTTGTCAAAAACCCGCTTGATATTAATTTTATCCGAATGAAGGTTGAGTTCGACGGTCGGGTCGAAAATATTTGTTATTTTCCCCTTAAGAACAGCCGTCGATCCATTTATTTTCATCGTTCCGGCTGCAAGAGAAATATCCCAATTCTTGATCTCTGAAGAAAGGTTAACGTTTTCAAAAAACAAATTTTCTGAATGAAGTTTCAGATTTGCGTCTTTAATTGAAATATTACCGTCAATTTCAAACGCTCGATCATCCGACTCATTTTCATGCACAGATAGATGACCCTGTAAAGTACCTGAGCGTAAATCAAAATAATTTGAGGCGACAAACTCATCTGAGTTGTTGAGTTTGTAATCATGCAAATCTATGTTTAAGTGTTCAAGGCTGCCTTTGGCAAAATCGATTTGCCCATATATCAGCAAATTGTATTCGTTTGTTTGAAACAAATGTCCTGCAAGGCGCAGCCACGCCCGTTTCTTATCGTTGGTGTATGCCCAACCATTAATATGTTTTGCGGCGCGAACCCTGGCGGAATCATTTTCGCCGATGAATTCAATTTCACCTTCTAATATGGTGACCCGCTTGACAAAATGAAATTCTTTTATCAAAGATCGATAGGTTTCCCTGGCTTCCGGCGTTAGTCTGAGCGGCAATTCCAGGTTTTCTGTTGTAGAGTCTGAAGAGGTGTGATAGATTCGCAGCGTTGGTTTATAAAGCGTAATTTCTTCGGCTGTTTTTTCAGAAATAGGCCCGTCACTCAAGAGTCCGACGAGAGAAAAACCAAGACGTAATTCCTCAACCAAAACTTCATAAGGAGAACCTTCGAGCGCAAATCTTACGCCCATCAAATTCATTGACCCAAACCCAAGCTTGAATTCACGTATGCTGAAGTTTTCGCCCATGGTAGCTCGGAGCTTGCTCAAAATAAAATCGTTGAAGGCTCGATTGAAGTTGAACAGCCGAAAACCACCCGAAAAAGTAATCAGGAGACAAAGGATAAATAGAATATATATTGAAAGTTTTTTGCGAATCATTGCCAAACACGGCTTGTAAAGATATTCGAGCAGAACAGTAGATTTTCAGGTTATTAAGCCGAAGGCTCCTAGGTAGTAAGTTGCTCGCTTACCTTTCCAAACCGCCTTTCTCGGTTTTGATAGGCTCTAATTGCTTCAAAGAACTCTCTTTTGCGGAAATCCGGCCAATAGACAGAAGAAACGTAAATTTCTGTGTAGGCTAATTGCCACAAAAGAAAGTTGCTTATCCTTAATTCGCCGCTCGTTCTGATTAAGAAATCAGGGTCAGGAATTTTATTTGTATATAAATGAGATGACACCAGATTTTCATCAATACTGTCTATTGAAATTTCTCCGGCATTCACTTTCTCTACGATTTGTTTTACAGCGTAAACGATCTCGCGACGGCTGCTATAACTCAAAGCAAGGTTTAACGTAAGTCCCGTATTCCCTTTTAATACCGCAATCGCCCCCTCAATTCCTTTTCTGGCGGCAAATGGCAAATCTTGTAAATTGCCCAGCACTTGCAGCCGGACATTATTCTTGTTTAATTCACTGATTTCCGCCCGAACCGTTGTGAGCAGCAATTTCATCAGCGCAGAGACTTCGCTTTGAGGCCGTTTCCAATTTTCGGCTGAGAATGTATAGAGTGTTAAATACGAAACATCAATTTCGCCGCAAGCCTCCACAATTTCGCGAACGGAGTTTACACCCTCTTCATGTCCTTTCACCCGTGGAAAACCTTTTGACCGAGCCCACCGCCCATTGCCATCCATAATAATGGCGATGTGTTTGGGTATTTTCCCACAGCCTACAATTTCTTTTTTTATGCTCTCTGTTTCCACCATCTTATCGATATTTTTCTGTTTTTAGAATAAAAAACTTAGCCTATAGCACAGTCAAAGTCAAGGAGTAATACGAAATGATCAAATTGCTTAATAAGGACGCAACCACCTGCTGACGATGCTTTCTTGCTGATCTGGTCATCGACTTTCCGCTTGACATAACTTCAATTTATAGTTAAACTAATATTTCCACTAAATATGAACGGAAACTTTAACTGTTCGATTTGAATAATTTGAGGCAAGTAATGAGCAACCCTTTTCATGGGCAATTTTTTATACGTGGATTTGCAATTTTATGCCTGACCTTAACGGTCGCCACAGTCTTTTCACAAACGAATGACGAAACGCGCAATTCACTGTTCAGCGTAGTCGACAAAATGATGACTCAGGTTCAGGCTGAACAAGGAAATCTTATTGCGCCGACAGCCTATCGGTCTGCCGTAAATAAGTATAACCAAGCGGTTGCCCAATTCCAGAACGGCAAGCGTGTTGAAGCGATTCTGGTTAAGGTAAATGAAATTAAAACCTTGTTAAATAAATGCCTTAAAATAGCAATGGAATCACAAATCATTTTTGCAACCGTGCTAAAAGCAAGAGAGGACGCTCTTACTGCAAACGCTCCCCAGCATACTCCGGAGCTTTTTGAAGAGGCGGAGGCCGACTTCAATAGCGCCGCAAAAAAATTTGAAAAAAACAATAACCAGAATGCCAAAAGAAGAATTCCGGGCATTGAAAAGAAATATCGACAAGCTGAGCTTAATTCTATAAAAATTAGCACCATTGGAACTGTCCGAAACCTCATGCAGGAAGCCCGCGCAATTGAGGCGGATGAATATACGCCAATCACATACGCAAATGCATTACGCTTGTTGAATGAAGCTGAAGCTATCCTCAATGCCAGCAGAAGATCTGAGTCTAACGCGAAGGAAAAGGCCGAGCAGGCGGAACTTGAAGCTAAGCATGCCATCTTCCTGACAAAGTTGACCAAGCGCCTTAGAAAAAATGAAAAGGAGTGGGAAAACTTCTTTCTGGATCGGGAAGTGATCATTGAAGGCATCGCGAGAGGATTGGGCTTTAAGCCACAATTTGATGAAGGAATGGACAAGCCCCTAGAGGGCATTTTGAAAATTTCCAGACTTGTGCAGACTGAAAGAAAAAGTTTACTTCTGGAGGTTCAGGAGAAGAATGAAGAGATTAGACAATTAACCGAAACGATAAAAAAATATCGTGAACAAGAACAAGGGCTACAGGCTGAACTTCAGGATAAACAATATCGCCTTGAACTAAAAAGGCGCCGTGAGGAGACGATTCACTCCATCGAACAAATGTTCTCCAGTCGCGACGGGGTCGTGCTGCGTAAAGGTGATGATCTGATTATTCGACTGATTGGCTTAACTTTTCCATCGGGTAAAAGTGTAATCGCCCCTGAATTTTTTAGCCTGCTGGCAACCCTTCAACGAGCGCTCAGAAAATTTTCCAGCTCGCATATTACAATAGAAGGGCATACGGACGCTATTGGAGATGACCGTTACAACGAAAACCTTTCTTATGAACGAGCCTCTGCCATCAAACAATATTTGTTGGCTAACATGGGGCTTGATGACTCCAGAATTACCGCTGTTGGATATGGAGAAACAAAACCGATTGCCAGCAATAACTCTGCTTTGGGAAGGGCGCAGAACCGACGCATTGATATTGCGGTTACTTTTAACCAAGAAACCCTGTAGGTTGAAAATATCGATTTTGGCAATAAAAAATGACCTGTTAAGCTTTTAGCTTGTTGTAACGATATAAAAAAAAGTTGCATTTAAAATGATTTTTCAAGATCTTCCGCCTGTGTATTTTAAGGGGCTCAGACAATGCGAAAATTAACATTATTACCCGTTCTCTTGCTTGTAGGTCTACCGGTTTTAGCTTCGGCTCAATTTAAAAATCAGGTGAAAGTTGGCGAAGCTCTAAAATCAAATAAAGTCACTAGCATCGTTAGTTTGCTCGGGCTTAATCCTGATCGGTTTACAATGAGTCAGAGTTATTCGATGTCGTTCGGCTCCATTGGAGGACAAGGCTACAATTCAGGTCTCTACCTTAACACAATGATGTACAAAATCTCAACACAGTTGACAGCTCACGTACAAATCGGCGTAAGTCACCACCCATTCGGGAACGAGTTTGGCAACACAACTCTGAAAGATCAAATGTTTATTTCCGGGGCGGGTTTTGAGTACAAGCCATCGGATAAATTTGGTTTAAGTTTGGAGTTTAGCCAGCGACCGCTATCCACATATTACCATAATTCACCCTACTCAGATCCTATTTCGCGCAACCGGAAATGGTTTGACCGGGAAGAAGATAACAATAAAACAGAATAGCAAACAATAGACCTATTCGAATTCGAGGAGGAGGATGGTCAGAAGACGTCGCAATACCGGGAGTCGCGCCACCGCATCAAAAACAACCCCCCAAAAAACAACAAAGCGCATTAAAAGAAGCACAGGATCAAGCTTAAAAGAAAAGTTAATGACCACGGGAATTTGGGGGTTAAGTTTACTTAATATTGCTTTGATTTTCTCACTAATTTCGAATTTTTTTTCTTCGCCAAATGAAGTTCCGGCCTCCGCTGGTCTATCAAGAATAGAAACTCCGAAAGCAAAAGAGGGGCGGCGCATTACCGTTGAAGTATTGAACGGCTGCGGTGTCAATGGACTTGCTTATCAGGTAAGTGACTACCTGCGTAAAGCCGATTATGATGTTGTCAATTTTGGCGATTATCAGGGTGGCTGGAATTTGGCTCACACGTTGATCTTTGATCGGGTTTCCCTCGACAAAAAATATGCTGATAAGGTTGCAAAAACACTTGATGTGCCCTCCAGTCAGGTTGTGCCAGAACTGGAGGATTCCGTGCAATTAATGGTTACAGTCATAGTTGGCAAAGATTACAAAAAAATGAAAATATTTACCGAGAAGGAATAACGCAGGCTTCCTTTTCACCAATATCTCCTCTCAAAAAATATTCTCCGCCATTTTATCTGGTTCTTTTTTGCTCAATGCTTTTAACCAATTCGGAACAAGTCCAACATCGTTGCAATTCCCTTTTCCTATCTTTATTATTAGCCCAGCCAATACACGATCTTCACAAAAAACGCCTTGTATTTCAGAGTCACGTTCTTTAGTTTTAGCCTCATTTTGTTAACACTTTGAAATTTTGCAATATGGCAATCCAACTTTTTTTCATTGCCAACGCCACTATTTGGCTAAAAGCCTTAGGCTCTTTTTTTGAAGTAGTCACCCTGATTTATCGGAGAAATTTTAAATGCCGGTCACAACGATTGAGTGGATCAATGACCACGTAAAAATGATCGACCAAACCAAGCTGCCGGAAGAATTAGCGCACCTTGAAATAAAGGATGTAAGGACGCTTGCGGAAGCGATAAAATCTTTAAGAGTCAGGGGAGCGCCTGCTATTGGCATTGCCGGAGCGTTCGGCTTCCTTCTTGGCGCGCAAAATGATCTGGAAAGCGACAAGGATTTATTTTTCAAAAACCTGTATGACACCGAAATTTTTCTCCGCGCCACACGACCAACTGCGGTTAACCTTTCCTGGGCGTTAAAACGTATGCGCGAGGCAGCCGACGCCAGCCAACATTTGTCCATAACACAAATAAAGTCACGGTTGGCGCAGGAAGCCCAGACAATCTGGGAAGAAGACCGCACAATCTGTAGAAGACTTGCAGAACACGGTCAGGCTTTACTCAAGGATGGTTGCAATATTTTGACGCATTGCAATACTGGCGCTCTTGCAACCGCAGACTATGGCACCGCCATCGGAGTTGTTTTTGCCGCTCATGCGGCTGGTAAAAAACTCCATGTCTATGTTGACGAAACTCGTCCTTTATTACAAGGCGCCCGACTAAACACTTGGGAATTGATGAACGAGGGCGTCGAGGCGACCTTAATTTGTGATAACACAGCAGCTTTTGTAATGCAGCAGGGGAAGGTAGACTGCGCAATTGTTGGCGCAGATAGAATTGCTGCAAACGGGGACACTGCTAACAAAATTGGAACGTACAATGTCGCCGTGTTAGCGGAAAAACATCAGATTCCATTCTATGTGGCGGCTCCATACTCAACCATTGATTTTAATATTTCCGACGGTTCGCAAATTCCGATAGAGGAACGGGCGGCGGAAGAAGTGACAAACGGTTTTGGCAGGCGAACAGCGCCTCTCAACACCAAAGTCTATAGCCCTGCCTTCGATGTCACACCCAATGATTTAATCACTGCAATTGTAACCGAACAGGGTATCATTAACCCGCCATTCGACAAAAACTTAAAAAGAATGGCGCCCAAATAGCTGGAGCTCAGAATGCATTTTAAGTCGACATCTTTTTTAATTTTAGTAAGTGGTGCGATCGTTCTTCTGTTAACAGGATGTCAGCCCAAAGAATTGACCTCAGCAAAAACAGACATCCAAAACCGAAATTGGAGAGATGCGCTGCAACAACTTGAAGCCGCAGTTCAGAAATATCCCAATAACAGCGAAGTGCATTTTTTGTTAGGCGAGGCTTATGCACGGATACAAAGATTTCGCAACATGAACCGGGAGTTCGAATCATCTTTAAAACTTTCGAACAAGTTTCAACAGGCAATCATAAATGACCGCGACAAGTATTGGATTGACAAATACAAGCTGGCGACAACCTCACTTCATACTCATGATTTCGCGAATGCCGACAAAGCGTTGAATCTGGCGTTTGCAATTGACTCTACCCGCACCGAAGCTTACAAAGCGTTCGCCGCTAAGTATCTGAACCTTGAGCAGCCGGGAAAAGCGCTTGAACTCTATGAACATTTACTTCAAAGTAACCCTCAAGATATCGACTTGCTCACAGCAATAGCCAAGCTTCACACCACTCAGCGTCACTATGCGGAAGCAATCCGTTTACAAAAAGAGATTATACGATTAGAACCTGATAATGTAGAGGTTCTGGCAAGTCTGGCGCTCGGATATAGCGCTCTGGGCAAGACAGCGCAAGCAAACGCTACTTTTGAAGAGGCGATTCGCGTGAATCCAAATAATCTAAAAGTAGTCGCTTTGTATGCGGAGAACTGCCTGCAAAAACAACGCTTTACAAAGGCAATTGATTTGTTTCAACAAGTTCTACAACAAGAGAATGACAATTCAAAAGCGTTGTCCAGCACCGGAATAGCCTACCTTGGCAAGGCAGAGGAAAATAGACGCTCAATCCAGCACATGCGAGGACGAAAATTTTCACTTGAGGAAATAAGACGAATTAAAAGTGAGGCTATTTCGTATTACCAGAAGGCAATTCCGTTTATAGAAGAGGCGCTGAATCAAGATCCGAATCAACCGGAACTTTTAAGAAATCTGGGAATTGCTTATATCAATACAGGTTCACGCGAGAAAGGGGAAACCTTCTTTCAAAAAGCCGAGCGTTTAATCATCCAACAGGTCGAGGAACGCTTGTAAGCGCGCTTATGGCAGACTGGAAGCGGCTCTTAACTGCTCCGGATTCAATCCCTGTAATTCCGTCGGCACGAACTTGCCGTCCTTGCGAATCAGCTTGTCATCAAAATATATTTCACCGCCGCCAGTCGCCTCCGTCTGAATTTGAACCATGTCCCAATGTATCGTTGAACGGTTGCCGTTGTCGGCGTCGTCATAGGCGTTGCCTGGTGTAAAGTGAAATGAGCCGCCAATTTTTTCATCGAACAATATATCGAGCATTGGTTTGTGGATGTACGGGTTAAAACCAATTGCAAACTCGCCAATGAAGCGGGCGCCATCATCAGAGTCCAGTATTTCATTAAGTTTTTGCGGATCGTCCGCAGTTGCTTTTACAACCTTTCCGTTGCGCATTTCAAGACAAATCTCTCTGAAAACCCGACCTTGATAAATGGAGGCTGTGTTGAATTTTATTTTTCCGTTGACCGAGTCGCGAACCGGCGCGGTGAAGCATTCGCCATCCGGGATATTGTGACTGCCCGAACAAACAATAACCGGAATATCTTTGATGCTAAAAGAAAGCTCCGTCTGCGGCCCGATAATCCTGACGCTGTCAGTTTGCTCCATCATTTTTTTTAATGGCAGGGCTGCGTATTCCATACTAGAATAATCCATTGTGCAAACATCAAAATAAAAATTTTCGAAAGCCTCAGTGCTCATTTTGGCCTGCTGCGCCATGGATGGATGGGGCCAACGCAACACCACCCATTTGGTTTTCGGAACCCGGATATTATAATGGACTGGTTTGAGCCACATTTTTTGATAGAGTTGCATTGACTCAGAAGAAATATCAGCTAACTCAGCGATGTTGTGATTGCCGCGCAAGCCAATATAGGCCTGCACTTTTTTCATACAAAACTCTTCACAAGAGGCCAATTCACTGATACCGGCTTTGCTGGCGTCGGCAATTAATTCACGCTGAATTCTTGTATTCTTTATGGAGACCAGCGGTATTCCGCCAACCTTGCGAATTTCACGGATCAGTGAAATAACAATTTCCTGCGGCACGTCAATGGCTTCGACAAGAACGCGTTCGCCCTGCTGCACTTTTGTAGAATGACGAATAAGTACTTTGGCTAATTTATCGATGCGTGGATCGAACATATCTTAAAACTCCGAAACAAAATTATCTATTGAATTGAAACATGTAGATATACACCCATAAGGTATTGTATCGCAGATTTATTCTAATGACTTCAACGTCAACATCTTGACATTGAATTGTTTTTTACGTCTTTATAAAGCATTGCAACAAACCTGAAAAAGGCCTATTATTATAGATTAACCTTAATTACGTGACTCGTTATGCAACAATATCTTGACCTAGTTGATCGAGCGCTGACAAACGGCTCTCAAAAATCCAACCGAACCGGCGTTGATACAATATCAACTTTTGCTGAATTTTATCGCGTTGATCTTTCTGAAGGATACCCCTTGTTGACAACCAAGACTGTTAACTTCTCCGCAATGTTGCATGAAGTATTTTGGTATCTTTCCGGCGACGATCATATTCGAAATTTAAGAAAAAAGACAAAAATTTGGAACGACTGGGCCGATAAGTCCGGAAATCTGCAAACCGCCTATGGCCGATATTGGCGCAGATATCCGGTTCCGCAAAACGGCGTCGCCCTTGGCGCCGAACGCTTTGTCGATGCCGAACATCCTCATGTCAGCAAAGAACGCGACGGCTCTCTGAGTTTTGATCAGATTGGCTGGGCGATTGATGAGTTGAAGCGGAACCCGAACTCACGCAGAATAATGATTAACGCCTGGCATCCGGCAAATGCTGTTGTCAGCAAGCTTCCGCCGTGCCATGCGGTCTGGGCTTTGAATGTTCAAAACGGCAAGCTCAATTGCCATCTCACCCAACGCAGCGCCGATATTGCCATTGGCGTTCCTTTCAACCTTGCGTGCTATGCGCTTCTTACGCAAGCCATTGCCATGGAAACCAATCTGCAGTTGGGCGAATTTGCCCACACGTTAATCGACGCGCATATCTATGTCAATCACATCGACCACCTCAAATTACAATTGAAACGCGCGCCATTTGCACTGCCAAAACTTGTCATAGAGCCAAAGCCTTTCAATGAGCTTGCTTTCACTGATTTTGAGTTAATGGACTACCAACATCACGCAGCCATAAAGTTTTCAGTGGCGATATGAACCGGTCTGAAGTGGTCATCATTGCCGC
>Ga0316190_10001645_pt1 | contig 16227 bp, 17 predicted proteins | sample Eddworburrow2_MG_FD_204929 | JGI IMG/M metagenome (GOLD analysis project Ga0316190, IMG submission 204929) | Coastal sediment microbial communities from Maine, United States - Eddy worm burrow 2 | ecosystem: Environmental > Aquatic > Marine > Coastal > Sediment | place: USA: Maine | collected... | reverse complement strand
CTACAAGACGTAGCTTTTGGCGTGCCTCGGCGAATGCTAAAGAGTAAATGCAATGTTAATGTTTAGCACTTTATCTGGAGAATATAAACAAGCATGGTTACTAAATTATTAAAAAGTAGTGGGGCAAGGGTGCGGGGTCAAAGGGGGGGTAGAAAGTTGGTGTTAGCTAATAAAACAGCTTAGAGAGCGGCTCGTAACGGTTTGCTATTACAGCGAATCTCAGCCCCCCCTTTGGATGTGGGCAGCTGGCTAACACATTAATCGGGCCGTGAATGTCGGGTGTATTTGATATGGGGGCGCTGGGCTATGCAAGCAAAGCCGCCCCGCCATAACGTTATTTGTTAGCTGCGTCCTGAGGCACAGAATGGCAACGCATACAGTTCATTGTCGGTGGGAATGCCACCTTGCCATGACACAGGCCGCAAAACTTGCCCGTAAAAACATCGTTCATCGCAATATTGTTGGCGCCTTTTTTCTGTTTAAAGATTGCCGGGTGGCAGTTTTTGCAATCCAGCCATAATGTGTGGGGCAGATGCGGGAAGCGAACGTAGGGCATTTTGCCGGTATCGGTGAAAATGATATCCATATCCAGGGTCTTTTTTTCGGTCTCACCGTTTAAATCCGCGCGTGGGTCAATCAGGCCCTGTTTGACAGTCTCAATCCAGTTAACGATGCCGACATTGTCGCGGGGGAATTCGAGCATGGCCTCGTAAGGATTTTGAAACACCTCTACGGCATCGTTTGTCGGGTCATGTATGCCATCTTCAGCTACTGGGATGACCTCGCTCTCTGTCTGATAATGTTTGCCCCGATCCTTTAAAACTGGCTCCAGCTTGTCTTCGGCATAGGCCGCTCCGCCGAGGAGTAGCGAAAATGTCAGGGCGAAACAGAAAAGTCCGCGAATTTTTTGTGCGTATGCTGAATTGGTGTTGGTAGCAGTAGTGGCAAACATGCTTGTTTCCTGAGATTGAGCGTCTGTTTTGTAATTCAACGAGCAGAGATTATAGAACATATCGCATTTTCATGAGACCCCAAAAGGTATTTGTTGAATGCAGTTGTTATTGTCTTTTGCCGTGGGCTTTAGCCATCCTTTTTTAGGTAGGCCAGCAACTGACTGCGCAAGGCATTGGGCAGGCCATGGATGCTGAGCGTATCGGTCTTTTCTTCATAACTGACACGACCATTAAGGTGATAGGTGGAAAAGCTGATGGCAAGGTCCCGTTCACGACCTGAGAACTTGATATAACGACGCAGGCTCTTGCGATCAAGTATCACCTCTTCTTCTTTACCGGCAGGATTATGTGGCAACACTTCACGGACAAACTTTTCACAGTCGATGCCGTCCAGCTCTTTTGACAGACCGTGGATATTGATCGGTTCATCCTTTTGTTCCTGCGCCATACAGTAATCCACCACCTGGGTGCGATAGTCGTTGACCTTGTCTTCAGGCAGCTGCTTGGCAAACGACTCAACTCCCTTTAAAAATGCCTCGGTGCTCTCCTGTTTATCGATGCCGTCACCAAAACCGGTCAGCTCATCAAAGATCTTCGCCATTTGTGGATTGCCCCGCGGCGGCAACATAGAGAGATAGGCGTAGTTTTTACGCACCTTCCACTCGGCCAGGTCCACCTTAATGCCAAACATTGACGGCCCGGTGTCCACCACATAACTGGGCATCACCTCTAATGATTCACTGATGGCCAAAGACTCATTGTGATTCACCGCAAACAGATAAAAGACCTGATGCTGTTCACTCATCGAATCGATAAAAAACAAAAAGTGCGCCTTTATCTCAACTCCTTTTTCGTTCACGCCAGCCTCAAGCCTTTGCATCAGCGCATTGCTAAGTTGAGAGAAGGAATGTTTGTCCTGCAAAAAGGCATCCAGCTCCTGAGCTAAAAGTGACGGTTCGGCGTCGGCAGGAAAACTGCCATGTTTGCGCGCCAGGCGAGACAAAAAGGCGCTCTTTAATTTATCCAATAACACATCTTTAGTTTCGTCGGCGGCCAGCTCATCTTTGCGTAAAGACAGGCTAGCCTTGGCATCCGCCTGGCGACAAAGGTAATGGGCTGTAACGTGGGTGATAGACATCTGAACTTCCGGACTGTAGTTAGTAGGTAACATCATACACTGTAGGTTGTGGGTAAGCGTCTTTCGCGTACCTCAACAAGCTCGTTCCCCTCTTTAGTTTTCCCAGGTATTGCTTTTCCCACAGTCAATATTTAAATTGTGATAAATGCCAAAGCTCATGGGGGTGAGTAATGCTTTATCGCCGTGCAGACTATCCTGGCGGCTATTATTTTTTTACCGTTAATCTGGTCGATCGACAGCGAACATTGTTGATCGACGAGATCAGCTTGCTTCGCAGTGTTTTTCGGCAAGTAAAAAATCGTCACCCTTTTCATATTAATGCCATCGTGGTGTTGCTCGATCATCTTCATACCATTTGGATCTTGCCAGCCGACAGCAAAAGGGTGAGCGAGGCATTTGGCAACGACGTTATTGGGAGCGTTTGATTCGTGATGAACAGGATTATGCCAATCACATGGATTACATTCACCACAATCCTGTCAAACATGGTTATGTCCGTCGTGCCGTAGATTGGCCCCATTCAAGTGTTCATCAATGTATTCGAAAGGGAGTATTACTTGAAACGTGGGGTGTTCAGGTAATATTTGAGGGAAGTTTTGGTGAGTAATTGTAGGTTGTGGGTAAGCGTCTTTTGCGCACCCCAACACGTCCAGGCAGATAGTTTTGTATTGTTTTAAGAGATGTGTTGGGGTGCGCCGTAATCTACGGCCCTAACTTGGCATTACTAATCTGGAGCATATTTGGCGAATACCTCTGCGCCGGTCATGTTATGAGTTTCATTTAAGAAAAAGTAATAATTTGGCTTTTCATCTATAAATAGCTGGTGATCAAATACCAGGCTTTCGTCATTTTCAAATATTCCTACCGCCATAATATACTGATTACTCTCTTTCAATCTGTAAAAGAGATGATTGCCACAACTCGTACAGAATCCTCGCTCCGCCCATGCAGATGAATCATAAGCCTTGATATTCTTCTCTCCCTCGAAGACAACATCGGTTCCACAATCTACCGCCATCATCGGGCCGCCCGTCCATTTTCTACACATACTGCAGTGACACGTTCCAACACTACGGCTCATTGAGTTTGCAGTAACCTTCACCTTTCCACAGAGACAGCTTCCCTTACCAACTGTTGTATCAGACTGATTCTTCATTGTTTTCTCCCCCTTAGTCTTATTTATGTTTCCCGGCAGCAATGGTCAATCGTGATTGACGACATATAGTCAACCATAATTGACTAAAAATTTCAACTATGTTTAACTAAACACATGAAGAACTCTAACTTTGAAAAACAAAAAAGTGAATCTCTTTCACATCAACTTATAAAAGCTGGGAGGCTCATACATGAAAAAGGCCTTTTTGGCGCTAGAGAAGCCTTCCATTTACCTGAGCTTAAACAGTCACATCTAGATCTTTTTCCTTACATTGATTTCGAAGGTACAAGTATTTCAAAGATCGCTAAACGTAAAGGGGTATCTAAACAGGCCGTGAGTAAACTTGTGCAAGAGATGGTTGGGATGAAACTCCTATCTCTCCAGGCTGATCCAGAGGATAGTCGATCCAAGCTAGTATTCTTTAATACATCTGGGCCTTTCGCTATTCAAAAAGGCTTTAAAGCTCTCATAACTATTGATCATTTGCTCATTGACCATTTTGGAGAAAAATCTTACCTGTCGGTACTAAAAAGTGTTTCCGATCTCGTAGATTTTATGCAATCTGAGTCTAGGAGCTGAATGCACATAACGCCAATATAAAGGGCGGCTGCGAAGCAGGCATCCAGCACGTAGTTCCCTCGCGAACTTTTTGTTACACACCGATTTTATTTGGGAAAGACACTTCAAGAACCACGCAACCATCTTCTGTTTTAAAAGGCCCGTGGATTTCACCCGGTGGTCTGCTTGCGTAATGACCGGTTTCTAACCACATATCAAAAGCATAATCGTACAAACGGCCGCTCACTATAAATATCGTAAGCGCTCGATAAACCCCACCTTGTACCAAGCCTAGCCAATCGCTATCGTATGCTTATTCATATTCCAAGGCAGAAGCGCTTCGATTTCTTCAACACAAGTTGCCTTGGGAAGCTCTTTAAAAACATGGTGAAGATAAGCGTAAGGTTCTTGCTCATTGATTTTTGCGGTCTCGATTAGGCTGTATAAGTTTGCACTCGACTTTGCGCCTCTAACTGACGCACTGAACAGCCAGTTCTTTCGTCCAATAACGAAGGGACGAATGGCGTTTTCAGCGGGATTATTGTCAATACAGAGCCGACCATCTTCTGTATAGACGGTGAGCTTGGACCAGTTTTTGTCCAGGTACGACAAGGCTTTGCCTAACAGGCCTTTCGGTAAGGTTGTATGCAATGTTTTGTCTAGCCATTGCCGAAGTGTGTTGAGAACGGGGATTGCTTCCTGCTGGCGTACCGGTTGTTTTTCTTCTGCCCCCAGTTCTTTGATTCGTTTTTCGATGGCGTAGAGCTTACCTATTAGGTTGATGGCGATATCAGCTTTACCTGTCTTTTTAGTTTTGCTAGCGATGACTTTCTGGGCGTCGATAAATTTACGCCGAGCGTGTGCCCAGCAACCGAGCTGAATAATACCGCCCTGCTTAGTTGCTGTGTTATAGCCAGCGTAGTCATCAGTCTGTAGGTAACCTTGATAATCGGCAAAAAGTTGATTCGCTACTTCGCCTTTGCGGCTATCCGCATAATGAAACAGGCGAATGGGTTGCGCTGTTGGCCCGCCGGCCCGCACCCACATGTAGGATGTTTGATTTGCGTCTTTATCGGGCTCTTTTAGCACTTGTAGTGTGGTTTCGTCGCAGTGCATCACTGGATAGGCCAGGAGCTTATCTTCGAGCAAGTTGATGATGGGTTGTATCAGTTCGCCGGATTTGATCATCCAGCTAGCCAAGGTGTTTCTTGGGATATCAACGCCACTGCGGTTCAGCCCTGCTTCTTGACGATGTAATGGCACGCTGTCTTGATACTTCGAGATGGCTATATGGGCCAGTAAGCCGGGGCTGGCATTACTCTTGGGAATCGGTTGTGGTGGAAGTGGAGCTGTTTTAATACTTTCACACTGCCTGCAAGCGTATTTCTTACGTACATTGACGATAACTTGTACCTTGGCCGGGATGATATCGAGCTGTTCGCTGATTTCTTCACCAATAACTGTGCGTTTACAGCCACACTCACATTCTGTCTCGTGTTCTGAGCCGAAGTGTTCTACGCGAATGCGAGGTAACTCTGAAGGTAAAGGTTTACGCCCAGGCTTCTTTTTTGGTTTATCTGTGTTCTCCGACGATGTCGTCGAACACGCTTCACGCTCAGCTTCTTGCGCACGTAGTGCCTCTTCTGCCACCACAGACAGTTCCGCTTCGTTGAACATCTCTTGCTGATCGGATGATTTTTCTGTGCTGGCACCAAACTTTTTAACACGGCCAAGTAGCAAGTATTCTTCAAGCTGGATAATGCGTTGGGTTATGCTTTGAAGGAGCGAGTCTTTATCGGCAATGATTTTCTTCAATGCTTCAACATCATTCGGTAACGAATTTGATTGGGTTGATTTTGCCGTGCTCATGCACGGATTTTACCATTACAATCTAGCTAACAGAATCAAAATGGACTGCTTGGTGAGGTTTATTCTCAATAATATTAAACCCATCCAACAACCGGTTCAGCAACTCGCCATTGACTTCGTTTATCTCACCCGGTCGTGGCCAATGAAAGCGTTGTTTTTCCAAACGCTTGTACCAAACAATAAAACCATTTCGCTCCCAGCACAGCAGCTTGATTTTATCCCTGCCGCGATTACAAAAGACAAACATCGCTTCCGTATTTGGTGCTAACGCCATTTCTTGCTCTACCAATACCGACAAACCATCAATGGATTTACGCATATCCACAGGCTCAGAATACAAATACACCTGAACATCATTAGATGGACGTAGCATCTCAACACCGCCCTTCAAGCACTGATACAACCTTCGCTACTGAATCTATCGAAACTTCAATACGAATACCTGTTGGCAGATAAAGGTTTACTGTCTCGACAGGACGTTTGACGGCAATAGGGATGAGCTTTCCCGGCTTGGCAAAACGTTTGCGCCAATAGCCAAAGTTTGAAAATGATATACCGCACTCAGCGCAATACGCTTTTTGACTCTTGCCGCTAGCACGCCACCCATCGATATGCTGCTTCCAAAACATTTGTTTTTCACTTGAGTTCATCGTTGTACCTCGGACTAAGTCGAGGGGTAACAATAGCTGCTTTTGGAAAAGGTTTTTAGATGGGGTTTATCGATCGCTTACTAAATATCTCCTCAGGGTATTCATGGCTTTTGCCGCCAAATGGCGTTGTATCTGCATTAGGCAAAAAGCGGGTTAAACGTGTGTACTCTCCTGACTCATTATCCAAACTAAGCGTAAGCTCTTCGGCAATCCCCTCAAGGCCATCAATGGACTGCCACTTGCCTTGATTGTCTGGATTTAATGGATTCCAGTAAGTGATGGTTGTTTTAGCCATTTGTGTAATTCCTTGTTTGATTAACGTTTGAGCCCAGTTGACCTGCAATACGCCGCGCCACTTTGTTTTGCTTTTGCTTTTGCTTTTGCTTTTGCTTTTGTTTTGCAGGTCATCTGCAGTGACTGGTTATGCATTATATACATTGAGAAAATCCGGACCAAATAAGCTATCTAATACCAGGCGCCATTTACTTTCTTCATCTTTTTGAAAAAAGCTGATGTTGCTACATTTTCGTTTGTGAAACTATCACTCATCTTTGAGCGGTTAAACATCGAACCAAAATACTGGGACTATCTGATTCGAAACATTGAGAGTTCCTTCAAGTCATTTGTGGGAGCGGCGTTTAAACTCATGAGCAGGTGTGTCAGTCAATGGTTATCAACGTACGCCCGGAATAAAAGGTGTGAGTGTTGTTTTTCGTAAGATTGATTGAATAAATCATTTGCCGATTATTAGCGTGATGTTGAGGATGGCACTTGTCGATGAATAAATATTTCTGTTTTTCGGCAACAGTCCTTTTAGCGTTGTTATCACTCGGTAATAAATGTTCACCATTAACCATCATGAAAGGTCACTACCCTTACTTGGTCTTTGATTTTTGAACCCCCCCCCATTACGTTCTCATTTAGAGATGATAGGTATCAATATTATTCGTTTTTAATAATAGAAAATGGGCCGATACTCAATAATGGACAAGCATTAAATTATGCAAAGATTCCGTTCTTGATTTAGGAAGATTCTATGTTGAGATTTCTTGGTATTGCTACACAGGCACTTTTTACTCTGTTCAATCAGAAAGCTAAACGCGTGGTATTTAAGAAGAAAAAGAAATTACCACTAATGCTCACAAATACTGAAGCATTGGCTTGTCCTGATATGTTTTTACATCGCTGTACCCTGTGTTTAGTTCAGATGAAAAATATACTGAATATTGTCAGAACTATTTTATTCAGTGCTTCTGGTTTTCTTTGCAAGAAAACAATGGTCATTTTTATAATATGTTTTGCTTTCTTTTTTCATTCCGCTCAAGCTGAATTTGCACTTAATTTTATACCAAATGCTGCTGCAGTGGAAAATGGTAGCGCAGACTTATCTTGCGGAATCGGTAATAACCTTTCCTGTATAAGAGGGAGCGGAGGAAGTGCAGGAAATCCAGCGATCTTAGACCCCGATTCAACGCCATTTCTTCAAGAAACAATCGAAACAGTTGGGGGAAAGCTGTATTACCATCTGCTCATAGGGGATCCTACGTCAGACTTTTCACTGGAATACTATATCCAGCAGGGGTGGACACCTTGGGACAACAGCAACAATGCTTCAGCCAGTGATGGCGTGTACAACGGTGGGCTCGATGCCACACCCAATAACAGTGCGGATTATTTTAGTCCTCTATCATCTTTAGCTGGCAATGGTACGGGGGCGCCAAGAAAAGTTGTTTTCCGACAAACTCAGAGTGATTTAGGATTTGACCAAGAAATACTTAAAGACAATCTACATTTTAAGCCTAAAATTACGCAAAGTATTTATGATGATCAGTTGGTAAGCGCTTTCCAGGTTGATATGTCGAATATAGATTATGACGATATGAATACGGTCGGTATTATCGTGAACACAATGACTATAACCGACGCCAACGGCAGGATGTGGGCAAATTTTGATCAAACCGATGTGCTCAGCATGATTGACACAACGACGGGGGGTGTATGGGGTTCTTTTGGCAATGCAAAACCACAAGGCTCAACACAAGTAACCGCAGGGAGATACACTAAAACAGGTGGTGTTGGTTATAACGAACTGTTTTGGTACTACACCGTATTTGAAAATCGCCCTGAATCAGAGGCTAAGGCGCTGGCCGAAGAAATGTCACAAGGTTCATCAGGGGAGTATATATATTATGGCAACGAGGGCTTTGATGTTTACTCCATTGACTGGAGCGATTATCGAAACGATGACGAAAATGTGCCTGATGAATAAACGTGTACTAGTGCCAGTTTCGGCGTAAAAGTTTCCGGTAATTTGTTGCTTCTTAGCTGGAGTTTTCCTTCCTAAATGTGCGAATAAAGACTTCTTCAGCGCTGCTACGTGGTCGGTTTTTCTTTCTCAATAATGAGTATTCACACTGTAATACTGTCGGGATTTTTACCAGCTGTTTGTACTGGTTATTATGAATCAATGATTGGGGTAATAAGGTGATGCCGATTCCAGCGTTCACACTGGCGAGTATGGATTCGATTGAAGAGATCTTCATGGTCATTCGGTAGTGCTCAAAATAGTTTGTTAACGTGTTTCCAAAAAAACAGTCCTCCCCCAGTATCAGCAGGGGTTGGTTTGTAGTTTTTTTTCCATTGGAAAGTAGTATCAGCTTGTCTTTCTGCGAGAAGACAGTGTCATAAGAGGGGAACTTTCCATTGCCTACAACACCAATTAGATCAGCACTTCCTTCATCCAACATTTGAAATAGTGTTGGGTTAAATCCTGTTTGGAGGGAGAGCTCTACCTGGGGGTGAAATTTAACGAACTTTGGAATCGTTTTGCCCAAAAAGATTCGAATAAAGGAATCTAAACATGCGATGGAAAGCTGGCCAGAGGGGGCTGCATCACTTGCCATTAGCTTGATGATGTCTGATTGGGTTTCCAGTATGCGCTTGGCGTATTCAATAAGTGACTGCCCACGCTCGGTGAGTGCCATGCCTTGTTTGGATCGCTCAAATAAGGTATGGCCTAACTCTTGTTCAAGTTGCTTGATTTTGACGGTGACGTTTGACTGTACCGTATGTAACTTTTTGGCAGCCTTGGTCAGGTTGCCGGTCTCTGCCACAGTGAGAAAATAACACAGTTGTTGGATTTCCATAACGTTCTTAAAAATTGATCATTATTATTAATAACATTCATTATATTATATGAGTGATTGGGCCGATAATCAATAAAACACATGAGGCCACAGATGACCGTGATTAACAGGCTGGTAGCCTTTTAATAATGCTTACCTTCTCTCTAAATGCATTCTCAGAAGAAGCAAAGGCAATTCTGGAGCGTGATATGGTCAAGCTAGTGTTTACACTCAAAGTGATATGTGAGGATAATTGATCGCTTTATAGGTCGATGATTAAACCGCTAATGGAGTCGCTACATGCCCATGCCATAAAGGAATATCGGATTGCTCAAACCGTCCATTCGGATGGCCCTGTCGAAGAGGTCAATTTATTAGCGATGTTTGGTTTTCCAGCTGAAGCGGTTAAACAGTGTTATGTGTCACTAAAGTTTGGAAATATGGAGTATATAAATGTCCTATGAAAGGATTATGGGTATTCATGTAATTGATGACGATGAATATCAAAAATATCGGGAAGGAATGAAGCCTATTTTAGAATCCTTCGGCGGTTCCTTTGGGTTTGATTTTAAGGCTTCTGAAGTACTGCTTTCAAAATCTGATGACCAAATTAATAGGGTATTCACTATCGAGTTTCCTAGTGAAAAAATAATGGATATATTTTTTAATAATGAAGAATATCTAAAGGTTAAAAACCAGTATTTTGAAAGCTCGGTACAAAGTAGAACAACTATTGCAATGTATGAGAAAAACACATAAAAGCAATTAACTCGGACGTTTTTTTCGATCCCCGAGCTTGTTAAGCTTTTACAATTAAGTAAGCGCCGGCTGCGACCATTAACCCACCCGCTGTTTTTCTGGCTGTGTTCTCAAACTTTAACTCCCTTGCAGCAGTCGCAACCTTTATAGCGGACAACGCATAGATAACTTTTACACCACCAACACTAACTACGGTTACAAATAAAACAATCAGGACTTCTGTTGCTTGTAGTGCTGACAAATCAATGAACACTGGAAATATACTAACGTAGAAAACGATGGCTTTAACATCACCCAAGGTAAGAATAAAGCCTGCAAGGAAGCTGGTTACAATATTTCCTTTTTCTCTAGTGCTATCCACCATAATTGTGGTTTTGCCTTTTGATTTTAATAGCGAGAACCCAAACCAAAGCAGATAGAGCGCACCTAAATACTTTATAACCATGAATAGACCGCTCATAGTTTCTGCCACAACGGACAGTCCAAGCATTGCCAGTATGATAAAAATTAAATCACCTAAAACGATACCGGCAGCGACTGCAAAACCATTGCCTCGGCCTAATGTGGCTGAGCGGGTTACAACAAGAGCAACACTTGTACTAGGCATTGCCGCGAGCACAACCATGATTCCGAATAGTGTAATTGTCTCAATGATGCTCATTTTTTATTATTCGTGATTAATAGATCCTGTTGAAGGCCCGGTCGTCAGGAGTTGATCATTTGTCATTATAGCTGGGTAGCGTATTAACCTGGAGTCGTACGCAAAGCGAACCCTACCTAGCTTAATCAAGGCGTGTTTCAGCTATCAATGCGTAGGGTGCACCAAGACAGCGGGCATAAACGCACCGCGCACCATTCCAGCAGATTATTCCCCAAACCCAGCAGCAACAACAGTTTCAATATCACCAGCCCAATCCAATGGATAAACACCATCGTTTACAAAGCGATGGAAGGTGGAATGGGGCCAGTCAGCGACCCGTTCAGTGTGGCCATGTTTCACCGGATTAAAATGGATGTAATCCATGTGGTGTTTATAATCCCGTTCATCTCGTATTTGATGCTCCCAAAAACGCCGTTGCCACAAGGTTGATTCATTGCGTTTATGTTTAGAGGCATTCATCCAGTTGTTTTGTTTTAAGTGTCCACAGTGTTTCGATACATGCCGCTTAATCAAACCCCAGCGTTTACCAAAATCCGCATCGCCTGACGGAAGTGTCCAAATGCAATGCAGGTGATCCGGCATCAACACCCAGGCATTAATTTCAAACGGCAACGATTGGCGTGTTTGTTCAATACCGTTGCGTAATGCAAAACGCACATCGTCATCACACAAAAATTCTTGTCGCCGATACGTCACCACGGTAAAAAAATACGTGCCGCCCAACACCTCCGCCCGTCGATAATTTGGCACATCAATACCCCCGCATTGTTATACCCATATCCGCAAATTTTACGTAGGGTGCGCACCGCGCACCATTTACATTTCAGTTACCACCAAACCCATCGCGTGATGAGTTTTTGTTTTTCATTCAGTGTAGTGGAAAGTGGTTATCCCATTACGCTGTGTTTTATTTTGCCAAATGGTGCGTGGTACGCACCCTATTTGGCTTACCCCAACCTACGGTCCTACCGCCCGCCGATAATTTGGCACATCCATCCCCCCGCATTGTTATACCCATACCCGTGAATTTTACGTAGGGTGCGCATTGCGCACCATTTACATTTCCGTTACCACCAAACCCATCGCGGGATGAATTTTTTCATTCAGTGTAGTGGAAAGTGGTTATCCCATTACACCGTGTTTTGTTTTACCAAATGGTGCGTGGTACGCACCCTACCTGGCTGCTGGTGGTTCTAGCCGTAATTTTTAACAAAGAATACTGAGAAAATAATTAGAGCAATTACAAAACCACCGCTTGAAAAAAAATGAAGCCATCCAACACAGCTTGGATGTTTCTCATCCCACCCCACATTCTCACGAATTTCCATTGACGTTACAAACATTAATATTACAGAGGATGCTATAGACAACATGAGGCAAATAAATACCGCTGTTACTAGAGCAAGCCATTGAGGGTCACTAAATAGTTTGTCTAAAAATCCTGCTAAAAGTAAGAGGGTGCCAGTGCATAACGTAGTGAGGTGTTTGAAAGAGTCATATTCCATCTTCCTTGCATCATTAATGTTCTCTTTATCTGCCATTTTATGTGTCTCTTACTTGGCTAACGAGGCTGTAGAAAAACTAACAGCCAATTATTTAATAAAAAACCACCCTAAAAAATGCTCTCGTACGTGAATTCTAGGTCTGCTTTACCCCTGCAAATATTGTTTAGGCGACTCTCCGCACGAAAATTTCTTATAAATTTTCATTGCTGTCCCGTTAACCTTCACAGCAACACCATCTGATTAATGTCAGTCGACCTGCCAGGCACTGGATCACCTCTGAGCAAAGCCATTAACCCCCGCCTTTCAAACAAGTTGAGCTGTAATAGCCGTAAAATTTGTTGCATGCTTCTATGTAATTTTGATTGAAACTTGAGAAACGCCAACAACAAGTAGACACACAAAGCAATCCAGATTTGTGTCATGACGGCGTTTTTACTGGTGCCGACAAAGGATTTGATCTTCAGGTTTTGTTTGATCCATTTAAAGAACAACTCAACTTGCCATCTCGCCTTGTAAATATTGGAAATCGTCTTCGCTGACAATTTGAAATTGTTTGTCAGAAAAACATAGTGTTTACCTGTTTCCAAATCCCTGTAACCGATACGACGTAATTGAATAGGACACTTTTTTGAAGTTAGCGCACCCGTGAACTCGATTGTATGATCACTGGTAAGGCCTTTGTTTTTTAAGACTGCGCGACGACATACCGTACGGTATTGAGCATTGGTTTTTAATCGTGTGACAAAGAATATTTCTTTGTCAGTCAGTTGTTTATACCAACTGTAGTCATTATAGCCTTTATCAATAGCGACAATACTGCCCTTGGGGAAAGTCAAGGTGCGGCCAACCTTCACATCATGTGTTTTGCCTTCTGTTACCGTCACAAATTCAGGCAAGTAACCCGAGTGGTTCAAGCCAACATGGAGTTTGACGGCACCTTTGGTGGTACGAAAATCAGCCCAGGGAAAAACGGATAAACATAAATCTATGGTTGACGCATCGAGTGAATACAATGGGTTTTTGAAACGAAATGTATGGCCGGGTACAGCGCCTTGGCATCGATGCAACAACGTCCCAAATAAAGCCTCATACAAAGCATATGGCTTATCATTATTAATCCGAGAAAGATTAGAGCGAGATAATTTGGTGCTGCCTAGATGATAAAGGCGATGCGCTTGTGCTGAAATATTATCAACAATATCGCGTAGGCTGTTTCGGCCTGATAATTGGGCCATCATCAGAATCACAAATTGAGACCAACGCGAGGCTGTCCGAAAAGATCGGCCTGAATGATGCTGCTTTGCCAGCGTTTCAAATTCATGTCTAGGAACCAGTTTCAGTAACTGTGAAAACACCGTATTATTATGCGCCATAGCCTGGTTATCCTATTTTGATTCAATAAGTTATTCGCAAACTCATTGTATCAATTGAAGGGTAATTCAGGCCTCCTTATTGAGCTGTTAACGGGAAAGCAATGATAAATTTTATGTGAGGAAGTTTTTCTACAGCAAGTAGCCTGGATGCAGCGTAGCGAAATTCGGGGCTTCACATCCCGGATTCCACTTTGTTTCATTTATGCCCTGTGGGTATCCGGGCTACGGTTTGTTTTCATTAGCTTGATAGAAGCTCTCAGCCAACCAAGGCCTAGCTTCATTCGCAGCAGCCTTAATCGGCGTTTGCCGAATACGTGTTATGGCCTGTTCAACTTTATTTTTTATCTCTGCCTCTGATTCCTTTTCACCACCATAACAAAACCGCTGCAATGCTCTGACGGCTTCCGGCACGGTTACATCATCCGCTTGCTGTGCCGACCATTGTTGCAGTCCCTGTTCAAGTGTTTGACTACCCATCGCCTGCAACAATTTTTGTTGCAGCGGGTGACGTGTGTCTTTTGTTTTTAAGGCTGTTGTTTCAATATGTTCTGTTCGAGCGGGTTGACGATTTTGTTTGCGCCACAGCTTTAATAGTGTGGTCAGCCATAACAGGGTCATGATGGCGGTGGCGAATTGCCATAACCATTCTGGTTTTGTTTGCGCAGTTGTCGATTCAATATCGCTGACTGTGTTGCTGTCGGTGATGGCGGCGGGTTGTGGGATTGCATTGGCTGTCACCTTGATGGTTTGGCCGGGCAATTCCACCAGCGCGGCGCGGCCTGTGTCGGGATCAAAATAAGGTACACGAATGGTTGGCAGTTCAAACTCGCCGTCACGTAGCGGCATGATGGAGAGGCTGTAATCAGCTGCGTCCATGATGCCGTTGCTGTTTTGTTGGGTGTGATAGCGAGCCGAGTCGGGATAGAGTTTCAGGCCTTCAGGCAGGTCAATGCCGGGCAGCAGTCTGGGTAAGGTGGTGACGGCTACGGGTGCCTTGAGTGTGACGATCCACTGGCTGAGTTCGTATTGTTTGAAATCATTGGGCAGCGGTTCGGCGCTTAGTTCTGGTTTGCCGATGATGATGTCTGCCGGTAGCTCGGCGGGCAGGGCTTTGATCTCAAGGCTGAGGCGCTGATGTGGCAGGCGCAGTTTGTTGCCGCTTTTAGTGGCGACCCAGATGTCCGGTAGTTGCACGGTGAATGGCCCGGCCTGGCTGGGGAATACTGACCAGGTCATACGTTCGACATCGTATTCGATGCCCTGGTGTTTTTCTTTGCGACTCTCCTGCGGCATCTTCCAGTTGGGCAGTAGTTCAATTTGCTGCGGTTCGGTTTCGAGGTTGCTGCCTAGCGAGGCTGAGGCCAGTTCGACGCGATGATAGAGATCAACCCAGGCGACCACTTGTTGGCCGACCCAGGCGCTGGTTTGGTTGGTGCCGCTACGGACGAAGACTTCTTCGGCGGCGTTGGCTGCCTTTTTCAAAACTTCGATGGTGATTGAGTTTGATTTCAGGCCGTCTATCTCAAAGACCGGGATGCTGAGTTTGCCTGTGTGTTTGGGGAATAGTTCGACCTTGATCTCGGATGTGGAGCGGCCCTGGCCGAGGTAGATGTTGTAGTTGCTGCTGGCCTCGGGGCGGCCGAGGTTGAAGTCCTTGCCCAGGCGGCTGAGGTCGACATTGGCATCGACGCCTTCGGCGCGCAGGCGAGTGTCGCTGTTGCTCAGGCTAAGGGTGAACAATACGGGTTCGTTAAGCTGCAATTGTTTGCGGTCGACGCTGGCGGTGAACTCTGCCGCATGGGCGGTGCTGATGCTCAGGAGAGTAAAGAGCAAAACCAGGGTGGTTCTATAAATTCGATCAAGTTGCGAGGGCAAGGCGGAGGTGCGCGAAAAAGCGCAATGTACACGCAGTACATGAGCATTTTGAACGCGGCTCCAACGCGGGCCTCGTGGCTTTAGCGGATTTATAATTCTTACCACGGTTTTTCCTCTACTCGGCCCAGGGCGCGTTTGTCTTCAATCTCGAAACGGCGTTGCAACATGGTCTGGTTGTCTTCCTTGAGGTTTTGATATTGCTGCCAGGCCTGGGTCGGTGGCTGTTGTTTCAGGTCTTTCATCTGATCCCATTGTGCCAAACTTTGGCTTAGGGTCGCGTCCTGCTTTTCCTGTTGGCCGGCTTGTTTGCCATCGGTCTTGCTGAGGCGGGCGCTTTTCTGGCCCTGGCCTGATAGTGGCTTGCTGTTTGTTTCGCCACCTGCGCCCGTGTCGATCTGATCTTGTGTCTGGTCCTGACCGGGACGCGGCTGTTCCTGTTCGCTTTGTTTCAGTCCGCCCCATTGCTGTTTGGCCTTGTTGAGCAGGGTCAGGTTGTGACTGGCGCGGGGATAGCTGCCTTGCAGTTGCACGGCCAGTTCAAAGGCGGCGATGGCTGAGTCCAGCTGTTGCAGTTGGCTGAGGGCGTTGCCCTGGTTGTAGGCGGC
>Ga0316190_10001643_pt1 | contig 16236 bp, 12 predicted proteins | sample Eddworburrow2_MG_FD_204929 | JGI IMG/M metagenome (GOLD analysis project Ga0316190, IMG submission 204929) | Coastal sediment microbial communities from Maine, United States - Eddy worm burrow 2 | ecosystem: Environmental > Aquatic > Marine > Coastal > Sediment | place: USA: Maine | collected... | reverse complement strand
GGGTGCGCGAAACATTTGCCCACTGGTCCGACGACCGAGCCGTTCACTCGGGCGGTGTCACTCAGTCGACATCGTCGGTGGGCACGTCACGGTGTTGGTCGATCACATCGGCCTCGGAGCCCTCCGGTGGCAGATCCACCAGTGATGTGACCTCGTCGGACTCGTCGGGCTCGACGAACCGTTCGGCGTCGGCATCGATGTCGCTGGCAGACCGAAGATCGTCACTGCTGTCCATAGCAGTACCTTCGCGCCATCGTCGTGCTGGCGCCAGGGCCGTCGGTCACTGGCCTTCAGGGCTGCGGGTGCGAATCGGATCGCGTTGACGCTGCGGTGCTCGAACTCATGCGGGCGGAACGTAGGCGCCCTGGACATTGACGGTCAGCTTGACCGTCGAGCCGCCGACCGGTGTGATCACGTCACCGACCCCGAGCCAGTCGAGCAGCATGTCCTGGTTCTCGAGACGCAGGCGGGCACAGCCCTTGCTCTGTGGGCTCGTCGGGACGTTGTTCGCGCCGTGGATCGCCTGGCCGCCGTCGAAGTACAGCGGCTTGTACATGTTGCCGTTGAGCGGATTGTCCTCCGGCACCGGGAAGTCGGTGCTGTCGTGCCAGCCGCCGTTCTCGAACGCCGGGTCGTAGCGGTAGACCTCCGACTGGTCCTGGAGCCGGGTCTCGTAACCGGGCTCGCCGGTGGACGTCGGAAAGACGAACTGGATCTGCTGTGGGCCGGCGCCGACGAACATCACCTGGCATGTTTCGTCGATCAGCACCCAACGCTCGGCGTTCATCGCGGTCGAGGTGGGGACGAGCAGCGACGGAGCAGCCATCATGACCTGCTCCTCTTCGCTGCCCGCTTCCATGTCCAGTGTGCTCACCGGAAGGCCGAGCCCGAGTCGGGCGGCGCAGAGCCGCTGGCGCGTGACCGAGCCGGAGACACCGTCGACGGTGAGCTCGGCCATTCCGGTGCCGCCAAACAGCTCGTTGAGCTTGGCCTGCTGGAGTCTGACGTTCTCCTGGGTCGCTTCGGCGACCAATGCCTGGTTCGGAGCGCGCTCCGCGCCGGTGCGGTCGTCGAGACCGTTGTCGACGCAGACGTCGAGCAACTGGTCGGGGTAGATCGTGTTGTCGACGAGGTCGTTCTCGGCGCTGATCGTGTCGACGCGAACGGTGTCGTCATCGAAGCGATCCGCGATGAGGCTCAGCGATTCGCCTGGGTTCACCTGGACGACGCACAGCGGATCGTAGACATCGAGTGGCGGTTCGGTGGTCGTCGGGGGAGGTGCTGTCGTGGTGGTGGCGGGCTCGGTGGTCGGCGTGGTCGAATCCGAAACGGGATCGAGGGCGTTGCCGCCTGACTGCGCGGCCGCGCTGCAGGCCCCGAGCACGGCGATCGAAGCCACGAGAAGCAGAGGGGTTGCCCGAGCGGTCACCGCTTCGACCCTACCGACAGCGACGGGTCGTCAGGCGGCACCCGAGCCGGACTCAGGCGACGCGAACGGGAATCGATCGGGGGCCGCGCACTTGGCCGCCTGCCCAGGTGACCAGCGCCGGGTCGACGAGGTCGAAGTCGGGGATCCGCTCCAGCCATTCTTCGACTGCGACGCGCAGCTCCATACGGGCCAGATTCGAGCCGGCGCAGCGGTGGATGCCGGCGCCGAACGCCAGGTGCCGGTTCTGTTGTCGATCGAGGATCACCTTGTCGGCATCGGGGAACACCTCAGGATCGCGGTTCGCGCCGGGGAAGTTCATCAAGATGCGCTCGCCGGCCTTGATCGGGCAGCCGTTGTACTCGGTGTCCTCCACGAGCCGACGTGCCATCGTCACGGGCGCGTACGCCCGCAGGAACTCCTCGATCGCGGTGGGCATCAACTCGGGCTCGGTGATCAGGCGGTGGCGGTCGTCGGGATGGGACGCCAGATGCCACATGGTCGAGCCGATCGACGACCAGGTCGTGTCGATCCCGGCGATCAACAGGAGGGCGCACATGCCCATGACGACGTCGCGGGTGATCGGCTCGCCGTCGTGTTCCGACTGGAGGAGTTCGCTGATGAAGTCGTCGGTGGGCTGAGCCTCGCGTTCACCGATCGCCTCGTTGAGGTACTCGATGATGCCGACGATGCCGCGTCGACGCCGTGCCGGGTCGTGGGCGAACTCCAACACGTCACGCACCCACTCGGTGAACGTGCCGGCCATCGACTCGGGCACGCCCAGGATGTGACCGATCACGCGGACGGGGATCTGTTGGGCGTACTCGGACGCGGCGTCGCCCTCTCCGCGGGCGATCACGTCATCGACGAGACGGCGGCAGAGCTCGCGCGTGAACACTTCGTACTCGGCGACCCGGGCGGGGCTCATGGTGGGGAGCACCAGTCGTCGCGTCCAGGTGTGCAGCGGCGGGTCGGCGCTGATCGGCGGGACACCGGAGGTGAGCACGGGTGCGGGGACGTGACCAACGGTGCCCTCCTCGCCGACCTGCACCATGGGGACGACGCTGATGCCGTTGCCCGACGGGAACTTCTCGATGTCGTGGGCGATGGCGTACACGTCGTCGTACCGGGTCGGGAGCCACGACCCCCCCCAACGGTCGGAGTGCGCCATCGGACACGCCTCACGCAGTTCGTCCCAGATGCCGTAGGGATCGGCGACGTACTGCGGGTCGAAGATGTCGTAGTCGGCCGCCCAATCGGTCACGGGTTCGGTGATGGGTGCACCCGTTGTGTCGTTGCTCACTGCGAACCTCCAAGTCGGACCCGACGGCCGTACGAATTGGAACAGTGTTGCAGACAGCGGCGATACGTGGGAAGCGGAGTGCTGGATCCGTCGCTCAGAACACCACGGGAACCCGTCGGGGACCGCGCACCTGTCCGCCGGCCCAGGTGACCTCGGCGTTGTCGGCGAGGCGGAAGGACGGGATCCGCTTGATCCACTCCTCGACGGCGACGCGCAGTTCCATGCGTGCCAGGTTCGAGCCGGCGCACCTGTGGATGCCGGCGCCGAAGGCGACGTGACGGTTCTGGGCCCGATCGAGGACCACGTCGTCGGGGTTCTCGAACACGTCGGGATCGCGATTCGCTCCGGGGAAGTTCATCAGCACCTTGTCGCCCGCCTTCATCGGGCAACCGGCGACCTCGATGTCCTCGACGGTGATGCGCGCCATCGTGACAGGGGAGTACGCCCGCAGGAGCTCCTCGATGGCCAGGGGCATGATCTCGGGTTCGTCGATCAGTCGCTGCACGTCGTCGGGATGGGTCGCGAGGTGCAACATCGCCGAGCCGATGCTCGACCACGTGGTGTCGACGCCGGCGATGAGCGTCAGCGCGACGATCCCCATCACGATCAGGTCGTCGACGTGCTCGCCGTCGACCTCGGCGTGGAGGAGGTCGCTCATCAGGTCGTCGCCCGGGTTCTCACGCCGCTCGGCGAGCAGTCCGAGGAGGTAGGCGATCATCGCGTCGCGTCCGCGCGTGGCGCGAGCCTCCTCGTGGGCGAACTCGAGGAAGTCCTGGACCCACCCGGTGAAGGTGTCGGCCATGTCGTCGGGCACACCGAGAACCAGTGAGATCACGCGCACCGGGATCTGTCGGGCGTAGTCGCCTGCCGCATCGGCGGACCCCGACTCGATGAATTCGTCGATCAGCCGGTTGCAGAGCTCGCGGGTGTACGGCTCGTACTGTGCGACCCGGGTGTGCGAGAACCACGGCAGCAGCAGCCGGCGGGTCCACGTGTGCACGGGCTGGTCGGCATCGATCGGGTGGAGCGGGATGTCGATCGGCGGCGGCGGACGCTCCTCATCGGTGAACGTCAGCACACCGACGTCGCTCGAACTGAAGTGAGCGTGGTCCTGCGCGATGCGCTGGATGTCGGTGTACTTCGTCGGCAGCCACGATCCGCCCCAGCGGTCGCTGTGCGCGATCGGGCACTGTTCGCGGAGGTCGTCCCACACCGGATACGGGTCGGCCACGTAGTCGGGGTCGAGAATGTCGTAGTCGGTCGTCCAGTCGGTCACGGGCTTCGAATCCATGGCATGTCCCCCAGTTCGGTGGTCGTTGCATCAACCTAGGCGACGCCCAGTGGTGCGTTCGGACCCGAACGTCGCTGGTCCGAGGCCGACGACCCGGGGACGGTCAGGCTCTGGCCCGAGGAGGGAGCAGCAGCGTTGATCTCGTCAAGTGGCCGGTCCAGTGTCACTGTGCGGATCGAAGGGTCGACGCCAACCGTGCGTCCGGCGCGTAGACGGACCCGTGAGGTGCCCTCCCGTTGGCGGGGAAAGGCTTGGATCAGTCAACGGGACCGGCGGACCGGTCTCGTTCCTGGATCCCTGTTTGGCACCTCAACGGGTCCGATCTGATAGTCGCGCCACACCAGCGGAAAAGCAATGGGTCATTGGTCCCGACTCATCGGATCAGATGACGATGTTGACCATTCGGCCGGGGACGACGATGACCTTCTTCGGGGACGCGCCATCGAGCGTTGCGACGATCTTCGCGTCCGCGAGCGCCGTGGCTTCGACGGTGGCGCGGTCCGCGTCGGTGGCGACCTCGATGTGACCACGAACCTTGCCGTTCACCTGCACGGGGTACTCCACCAGGTCGTCGACGAGCAACGCCGGATCGGCCTCCGGGAACGTCACGTAGGTGATGGTGTCGTCGTGCCCCAACATCCGCCAGAGCTCCTCGGCGATGTGCGGCACGAGCGGCGCGGCCATCAGAACCATCGGCTCGGCGACTTCGCGTGGCGTTGCATCGAGTTTCGTGATGGCGTTGTTCAACTCGATCAACTTGGCGATTGCGGTGTTGAAACGCAGCGCGTCCATCTCCGTGCGAACCACGTCGATGGTCCGGTGCAGGAGTTTGCGGGTGTCGTCGTCAGGCGGGGTGTCGACCACGACGCACTCGCCGGTGGTCTCGTCGACGATGTTGCGCCACAGACGCTGGAGGAAGCGGTACATCCCGACGACGTCGCGGGTCTCCCAGGGACGCGAGGCGTCGAGTGGGCCGGTCGCCATCTCGTAGAGCCGGAGCGTGTCGGCGCCGTACCGGTCGTACATGTCGTCGGGCGAGACGGCGTTCTTCAGGCTCTTGCCCATCTTGCCCCACTCGCGAGTGACGGGTTTGCCCAGGTGGGTGAAGCCTGCTTTGTCGTCGCCCTCGATCGTGGTGGCGTCGACGTAGATCTCGCGCTCGTCCTTGTACGCGGCCGCCTGGACGTACCCCTGGTTGAACAGGCGGGCGTAGGGCTCCTTCGAGCTGACGTGGCCGAGGTCGTAGAGCACTTTGTGCCAGAAGCGGGCGTAGAGCAGATGGAGCACGGCGTGTTCGACGCCGCCGACGTACAGGTCGACACCGCCCGGATGGTCCGGGCGGATGTCGGTGCGCGGGCCCATCCAGTACTTCTCGACCTCGCGGTCGACGAACCGGTTCTCGTTGGTCGGGTCGAGGTAGCGCATCTCGTACCAGCACGACCCGGCCCACTGGGGCATCACGTTGGTGTCGCGGCGGTAGACCTGCGGGCCATCGCCGAGATCGAGTTCGACCTCGACCCAGTCGGCCAACCGGTCGAGCGGGCTCTCCGGGTTGGAGAACTCGTCATCGGCGTCGAACACGCGCGGTGAGAACGACTCGGTCTCGGGCAGCAGCACTGGCAGCATGTGGTCCGGCAGCGTGTGGGGGTGGCCGTCGACGTCGTAGACGATCGGGAAGGGTTCGCCCCAGTAGCGCTGACGGCTGAACAGCCAGTCCCGCAGCTTGTAGTTGATCGTGGCGGTGCCGGCGTCGTGGACCTCGAGCCAGGCGTTCATCCGCTCGATGCCCTCGGTCTTGTTGTCGACTCCGTTCAGGTCGAGTTCGTCGTTCGCCGACTGAACGTATGGCGCGTCACCGACATGGGCCATCGGCCACTGCGATGTGTCGAGTGTCGGCTCGATGTCGTGGTCAGCGAACCACGCAGCAGGAGGCTCCTGGATGGCGGGGATCGGAAGGCTGAATTTCCGCGCGAACTCGAAGTCACGCTGGTCGCCGCACGGCACCGCCATGATCGCACCGGTGCCGTAACCCATCAGGACGTAGTCGGCAATCCAGATGGGGATCTGCGCACCGTTGACCGGGTTCATGGCGTACGAGCCGGTGAAGACACCGGTCTTCTCACGGCCTTCGTCCTGGCGTTCGAAGTCCTTCTTCGCAGCGGCCTGGTTCCGATAGTCGGCCACGGTGTCCGCCTGGTCGGACACCGTGAGTGTGTCGACGAACGGATGCTCCGGGGAGAGCACCATGAACGACGCCCCGAACAGCGTGTCGGGTCGAGTGGTGAACACGGTGATGTCGCCGGCAGGCGAGGGGAAGTGGACCTCAGCGCCGTTGCTGCGTCCGATCCAGTTGCGCTGCATCGACTTGATCGCGTCGGTCCAGTCGAGGAGTTCGAGGTCGTCGATCAGCCGGTCCGCGTACGTGGTGATGCGCATCATCCACTGGCGCATGTTGCGCTTGAAGACCGGGAAGTTGCCGCGGTCGCTGCGCCCGTCGGCGGTGACCTCCTCGTTCGCAACGACCGTTCCGAGCCCAGGGCACCAGTTGACCGGCGCTTCGCTGACGTAGGCGAGGCGGTGGCCGTCGACGACATCGGCTCGCTCAGCTGCGCTCAGATCGGTCCAGGATCGGCCGTCGGGGGTGGACCGCGTGCCGGACTCCAACTCGGTGATCAGCTCGGCGATCGGTCGCGCCCGATCCAGCTCGTGGTCGTACCAGGCGTTGAAGATCTGGCTGAAGATCCATTGCGTCCACCGATAGAACTCGGGGTCGGTGGTCGACACGCTGCGGCGAGGGTCGTGGGCGAGCCCCAGCCGTCGCAGCTGGCGGCGATAGGTGGCGATGTTGTCGTCGGTCGTGATTTTCGGATGCTGGCCGGTCTCGACGGCGAACTGCTCGGCGGGCAGGCCGAATGCATCGAAGCCCATCGCGTGCAGCACGTTGTGGCCGGTCATCCGCTTGAAGCGGGCGAACACATCGGTGCCGATGAAGCCGAGCGGGTGACCGACGTGCAAGCCGGTGCCCGACGGATACGGGAACATGTCGAGCACGAACAACTTCTCGCCGCGTGCGGCGGCGAGCTCCGGATCGGCCAATGGCCCGGCGGTGTTGGGAGACTCGAACGTGTGGTGCTCGTTCCACCAGTCCTGCCACCGCAACTCGATCCCCTGAGCAAGGGTCGCCGAGTAGCGGTGCGGAGGTGCATCGGTGCTGACTGCAGGGGGATTCGTCACGTCGCTCATACCGGCCGACCAGCCTACGCATCGCATCAGCCGCCGACCCGGTGAGTTCGAGCGCCGGTGAGTTCGAGCGCGCACGGGTCGCGCTGAGACTCATCGCAGAACGAGTGGGTACGGTCACAGCGATGAGTGAGACGACGGTCGAGATCCAGGGCGCGGTGGCGAACGGATATGGCGGGGTGGCTGACGCGTTCGAGCGGAACTTCACCGACCACGGGGAGCTGGGTGCAGCGTTCTCGCTGTACGTCGACGGCGACGTGAAAGCCGATCTGTGGGCGGGTGTTGCCGACAAGCAGACCGGCCGGCCCTGGGCGGCTGACACGTTGCAGCTCGTGTTCTCCACCACCAAGGGTGCGGCCGCGATCTGTGTTGCTCGACTCGTCGAAGCCGGGTTGATCTCCTACGACGAGCCCGTCGCGACGTACTGGCCGGAATTCGCGGCGAACGGGAAGGGTGAGATCACGGTCGCTCAGATGATGAGCCACCAGGCCGGTTTGCCCTACGTCGATGCCGAACTCAGCTTCGACGACGCGATGGCGGTCGCCCCGATGGTCGAAGCATTGGCAGCGCAGGCGCCCATCTGGGCGCCGGGCACCAAGCACGGCTATCACGCGGTCACCTACGGATGGCTCGCCGGCGAACTGGTGCGCCGCGTCGACGGCCGTACGCTCGGCAGGTACTTCGACGAGGAGATCTCCGCCCCGCTCGGTCTCGAGTTCTGGATCGGGCTCCCGGAGTCCGAGGAGAAGCGCGTTGCTCGGCTCGAAGCAAGCCCGCCACCCGATGATCCGAGGATCAGGGCGATGATCGAGCAGTTCACCGGCCCCGGCACGATGATCTACAAGGCGCTCACGTGTAACGGCGCGCTCTCCCAGGAAGGCGACAACGCGTTCAACTCCCGAGCGGTGCATGCCACCGAGATGCCGGCGGCCAACGGCATCACGACGGCCCGCAGCCTCGCCCGCATGTACGCCGCAACGGTTGGACCGGTCGACGGTATCCGACTGATCGACGACGACACCATGAAGGCAGCGTCGGCTGAGGCCGTCAACGGGCCCGATGCCGTGCTCGTCTTCCCGAGCCAATTCGGCATGGGCTTCATGCGCCACGGCACACTGACCCCGATGCTCGCCTCTCGATCCTTCGGCCACGCCGGCGCCGGCGGTTCGCTCGGTTACGCCGACCCCGACGCAAAGGTCGGGTACGGCTACGTGATGAACCAGATGGCGAGCGGCATCGCGGGCGATCCGCGGACGATCACGCTCACCGAGGCGGTCCGCTCCTGCCTCTGACGAATGCCGATCGGCTGTGATGTCAGGGGTCAGATCCCAGCTGTCACACGTTGGTGTCACGCCTGGGGTCTGACCCCTGGCGTGGTGTTGGCCATGCGGTGGTGCCGCCGATGACGGTGGCGACGAGGTTGGCGTCCTCGTCGAGGGTGGCGAAGTCGGCGCGGGCGCCAACCTGAATGCGACCGCGATCGGTCAGGCCGAGCAGGTCAGCGGGAGTCGTGGTGACGGTGGCGACCGCGTCGACGAGACTGCAACCCGTGAACTCGATGAGGTTCCGAACTGCTTGATCCAGCGCGAGAGCACTTCCGGCCAGTGTGCCGTCGGCCAAACGGACGCCGGTTTCGTCATGAACGATCTCGAAGCCGGCGAGCGTCATCCGGCCATGGGGCATGCCGAGCGCCGGCGAAGCGTCGGACACGAGCGAGGTCCGCGCAGCACCCAACGCTTGCCAGGCCATCCGTACCGCAGTCGGATCGATGTGGATGCCGTCGCAGATGATCCCGGCGACGACCGCGTCGTCGGCGAGCACGGCGCCGATCGGTCCAGGGGCCCGATGGGAGAACGGAGCCATCGCATTGAAGAGGTGCGTCGCGTAGGACAGACCGGCGTCGCGCCCGGCTGCGAGATCGGTCGGCGACATGGCCGTATGCCCGCCGGACACCACGACGCCGCCGGCATCGAGCCGTGTGATCACGTCAGTGGCGCCGCGAAGCTCTGGCGCCAACGTGACCAGCGCAACCGCGCCGGAGTCGATCCACGCAACGAGTTCGTCGGTTTGGAGCGTCGCAACGTGTTTCGCCGGGTGGGCGCCGAGGTGGTCGCTCGAGATCATCGGCCCCTCGAAGTGCAGTCCGAGCGGTGCGGCGCCGATGGTCTCGGGATCGAGGGTGCGGAATGCATCGATCGCTGCTCGACGATTCGCGGCAGGGCTGGTCACCACCGTTGGAAGGAACGCGGTCACACCGAACTGCGCGATCAGCTCGGCGACCGGGGCGATCGAATTCGGGTCGACCGTGAAGTCACGGCCGAACGCGCCATTGCACTGGAGATCGATGAATCCGGGAGCGATGATCAGCTCGCGACAGTCGACGATGGCGTCATCATCGTAAGAAATCTCGGTCGGTGAAACGATGGCGCTGATTGTGCCGCCCGTCGCGATGACGTCGACCGAGACGAGCTCTCCGTTCACAATGGCGCGACCACCCGCGAAACACCTGCTCAGCATGGTTGTGTCGGGCCGATATCGGATCGGACTGGATGGCTCGGAGCGATGTCGGACGGTGACATCGTCGGGTCAGCGGCCGCACGTGGTCTTGGCACCCTCCGAGCTTGCACCAAACACGAGGAGTTGCCAACTCATCGGCTCACTGAGGTATGGTCCGAGGGGCCCCAAGACGTTTCGTGCTCTATGTACGCGCCGTCTCGTCGGGTCGAAGTGTCAAAGGCCGCGATGAGAGGAAGACATCGGAGTACCCGCACCGCACCGCAATTGGAACGTTCCGGCACCTGAGAACACGGGGTCTGCTGCACCATGAGCGATGTCGTGAAAGCCCCGGTCGACGCCGGGCTCGGTCGGCGGATTCCGTTCAAAGTGATCGCGAGTGGCGTGCTCGCTGCCGTGGTCCTCTGGTGGTTGTTCATCGCGGACACCGCAGCGGACAACGACGTCTTCGAAGGCCTCCGCGTCATGTGGGACGGGATCCTGGAGCTGCCGGCGCTGGTGATCAACCCGGACGCATATCAGTCGTGGTGGAATTGGATGTCGCAGGCCGAGGGATGGTCGCCCATCATCGAGCGATCGATCGAAACCACCCAACTGGTCGTCATGGCGATGACCTTCGCGATCGCCATCTCGATCGTGCTCGGCGTGATCGTTCATCGGGTCGCCGCACTGCGTGGACCCGTGATCGGCGTCGCCTCGATCATGCTGACGATCCCCTCGTTGGCGCTCTTCGCGATCTTCATCTCGATTCCGGCGATCGGCGTGGGCGACCGCGGGCCGATCATCGCACTGACGATGTACTCGATTCTGCCGATCCTGCGGAACACCGTGACCGGCCTCGAGGAGGTCGATCGAGCCGTCATCGAGTCGGCCAAGGGCATGGGCCTGAACTCCAGCCAACGTTTGCTGCGAGTCGAGCTGCCGCTCGCCTGGCCGATCATCCTGACCGGCATCCGGGTAGCGACGCTCCTGGTCATCGGGATCTCGGCGATCGCTCCGCTCGTCGGTGGTACCGGCCTCGGCCGGTACATCAACAACGGGCTCCAACGTTTCCCCGACGTCACCTCGGTCGAACGGATGTGGACCGGCGTCTTCTTCACCATCCTCCTTGCGCTGATCGCTGACCTCTTCTTCACACTCGTACGTCGACTCACGACCTCCAAAGGACTTCGCTGATGACCGATCTCGCCACCCCACCCAACTCCAGTGCTTCGGCCGAGCCGAAAGCGATGATCCAGCTGCAGGGTGTCGGCAAGACGTACCCAGGTTCCACGGTCCCGGCGGTCGCCGACCTGGACCTCCACATTGCCGAGGGAGAGATCCTCGTTCTGGTCGGGCCCTCTGGGTGCGGCAAGAGCACCACGCTGCGCCTGATCAACCGGATGATCGAGCCCACATCGGGTCGCATCATCTTCGATGGTGAGGACGTCACGACCGTCAACCCGGACGAGCTCCGCCGGCGCATCGGCTATGTCATCCAGCAGATCGGCCTGTTCCCGCATCAGACGATCGCCCAGAACATCGCGACGGTTCCCAAGCTGCTCGGCTGGGACAAGAAGCGCATTGCTGCTCGTGTGGACGAGTTGCTCGAAGTCACCGGCCTCGATCCGAATCTGTTCCGTGACCGGTACCCCAAGGAGCTGTCGGGCGGCCAGGCGCAGCGTGTCGGCGTTGCCCGAGCGCTCGGTGGTGACCCCGAGGTGCTCCTGATGGACGAGCCGTTCGGCGCGATCGACCCGATCACCCGTGACCGGTTGCAGAACGAGTTCCTGCGTCTCCAGGGCGAACTGAAGAAGACCATCGTGTTCGTCACCCACGACATCGACGAGGCGATCAAGATGGGCGACCGTATTGCGATCCTCGGCGAACAGTCGGTGATCCGCCAGTTCGACACGCCCGAACGAATTCTCGCCTACCCCGTTGACGACTTCGTCTCGGACTTCATCGGTGCCGGATCGACCCTCAAGGGGCTCAATTTCGAACGTGTTCGAGACCTGAAGCTCGCCGAGGATTGGCCGATCATCAGTGTCGACACCGACCGCGCCGATGCGCTGCGTCTGTACGACGCATCTCCCGAGAAGTGGATGCTCGTCCTCGATGCCGAACAACGACCGATCCGATGGGTCAACAAGCATCACCTTGCCGATGTGGACACGCCGCTCGATCGAGCCGGCGCCGAGGTCAACGCGACGGTCCTCCCGAACGCCACGTTGCATGATGCGCTCGAGGAGATGCTGCTCTCGAACGCTGGACAGGCGGTCGTCGTCGACGACAAGGGACGATGCCAGGGGATACTCGACATCGAGCGCCTCGCCGATGTGCTCAAGCGGCTCCGCGGTCAGGCGAAGAAGCATTACGAGGAGCTCGCAATTCAAGAGGCGGCGGATCTCGCGAACGGATCGACGCCACCCTCCAACACTGAGACGGGGGCGGGCCACTGATGTCGACACCTGTTCAGGAGACCGACTCGGAGGAGACAAACCTCGATGACGTTCGCGCCGTCGGCGATGCCTACCCCGACCATGAACTCGCCGACGAGCTGTCGACCTACAAGGTTCCGCCCGGCTTCGGGCTGATCAAGTCCAACATCGGTCTGATCATCACCCCCGTGATCATCCTGCTCGGCGGTCTCGCGCTCTACTCCTATGTCCAGAGCTCCGACCTGATCTTCCAGGACGAGCGGGCACTCGATTGGAACGGAAACCTCAAGCCGCAGCTGGAGCAGCACCTGTCGATCGCAATATGGTCGACGGTATTCACCATCGTGATGGCGGTGCCGCTCGGCATCCTGCTGACGCGGCCGCGCTACAAGCGGGCTGGTTCGCCGATCCTGGCGGTTGCCACTTCGGCTCAAGCCATTCCGGCGTTCGGGCTGTTGGTCCTCGCGTTTGCATGGCTCGGACGTGGCCCGTGGACCACGATCTGGGCACTTTCACTCTTCACGCTGCTCCCGGTTCTCAGGAACACGATGGTCGGCCTCGAGCAGGTCGACCGCAGCGTGATCGAGGCTGGACGAGGCATGGGCCTGACCAAGCGCCAAGCGCTTCGCCAGATCGAACTTCCCTTGGCCGTCCCGGTGATCCTCGCAGGTGTCCGCACCGCGCTGGTGATCACGGTCGGGATGGCCGCACTTGCCTACCTCATCGGTGGGGGAGGGCTGGGGGAAACCATCGGCGCCGGGCTGTCACTCAGCCGAGATGTGGTGCTGATCACCGGCGCGGTCATGACCGCGCTCCTCGCGCTAGCGGTCGACTGGATCGCTGCGCTGATCGAGAAGACGCTCAGGCCCTCGGGTCTGTGACCTGGCTCCACACCAGCGTTGCTACGGCGCGTCCTCGAACACCGAACACCGAACACCGAACACCGAACACCGAACACCGAACACCGAACACCGAACACCGAACACCACGTGAACGCCAATCAAGGAGAACACCCAAACATGAGAATCAAACGCCAACCCATGCGGCTCGTTGCCGCCGTTGCCGCCATCGCCCTCGTGGCAGCAGCCTGCGGCAGTGATGACGACAGCTCCTCCGACGGAGGCGAGGAGTCCGCCACGACCGAGGCTGCGACCGAAGGTACCGAGGCTGCGACCGAAGGTACCGAGGCGACGACTGAAGGTACCGAGGCGATGACTGAAGGTACGGACGGCGGCGGCGCATCGTCGGCCGACTGCGAGACCGCCAACAACGACGACAACTCGGTGGCATCGCTGGCCGAACTCGACTTCAGCGGCCTCGACCTCAACGTCGGCTCGAAGAACTTCGTCGAGCAGTTCGTGCTCGGCCAGCTCGCCATCGTGGCCCTCGAAGCCGGCGGCGCCAACGTCACCGACTCGACCGACCTCGGCGGCACCGTGGTCAACCGCGATGCACTGCTCGCCAACGAGATCGACACGTACTTCGAGTACAACGGCACCGGCTGGACCGTGCACCTCGCACAGGAAGACCCCAGCTTCGACCCGGTCGAGCTCACCAATGGCGTCTGCGCCATGGACCTCGCCGACAACGACATCCGCTGGCTCGGCTTGTCGCCATTCAACAACACCTACGGCTTCGCGACAGCCGGCGACTCGCCGGCTGCTGGTCTCGACCTGCAGGGCATGATGGAGTACGTCAACGAGAACCCTGACGCCACGGTGTGTATGGAAGTCGAGTACCCGAACCGTCCCGACGGCCTCGTGCTGCTCGAGGAAGCAACGGGCCTCACGATTCCCGCAGGCCAGGACCAGATCCTGGACACCGGAGTGATCTACGAGGAGACCGCCAACGGCAACTGCACCTTCGGTGAGATCTTCACCACCGACGGCCGCATCCCGGCGCTCGGTCTCGTCGTCGTCGACGACCCGGGCGTCAACATCCTCTACAACGTGTCGCTGACGATGCCCGACAGCGTGTACCAGCAGGCCCCCGAGGCCTTCGAGGCGATGGCTGACACCATCTTCGCCGGCCTCGACAACGACACGATGGCCGAACTGAACCGCAAGGTCTCCGCCGACGGCGAAGATGCCCGTGCGGTGGCCGAGGCATACCTCGCCGAGCAAGGCCTCATCTGACCGGCGTCACATCAGGGGGCAGACCCCAGATGTGACACCGCATCGAAAGAGTGAATGATCGAGGGGACGGTTGCATCATGCAGCCGTCCCCTCGTCGCGTTCGACCCCGAGGCCGAGGCCTACAGTGTCGTGGTGGCCCTTGACATCGTGTGTCCGTCGTGCGGCACCGATGACGACATTGCCGGTGAACCGCTCAGCGACGGGACGATCCAGCTCACCTGCACCGCCTGCGAGATCCGCTGGACTCGCGATCCGAGACCACGCTGCCCGACGTGCGGGAGTGACGACCTCTATCACCGCCCACAGGTGATCCTGGAGAAGTCACGCGGTTCACAGATGTCGATCCAGGGCATCCACGTCGAATACGGCTGCCATGTGTGCGATCCGCCCGAGGTGAAAGTCCGCGGCGGGCGGTCGACCCACCTGCCGGACCGGCTCGAGGGGAGCCAGTGACGCCGTCGCTCCGGGCTGATGCGGTCGCCGGCGACTAGGTTCGGGACAATGACCGACACGCTGTCGACCATCGAGCGACTCGAACGCGCGGCGGACTCCGGTACCGGGGTCCGGTTCGTGGGGGCATCGATGGCAACCGACGACGGACCGACCTACATCAGTTGGCGCGAGCTCCACGACGACGCTCGCGCTGTCGGCGCGGCACTGCAGGCCCGAGGTCTCGTGCCAGGTGACCACGTCGCGATCCTCGGTCCGACGAGTCGAGAGCTGATCACGATCGTGCGGGGTTGTTGGATGGCCGGGATTGCGTCGATGGTGCTCCCGCTGCCCATGCGCATGGGTTCGCTCGACGTCTTCATCGACAGCACCCGAGGCCGCATCCGTCACGGCGATGCCAAGCTCGTGCTGATCGACGACCTCCTCGCCGACTTCTACGTGGCGGTCGAGGATGACCCGCCGATCATGCCGATGAAGAGCATGCTGCCCGGTGCCGCGAACGTGCCATCGGGCGATGCGTTGGAGATCCCGCCGCACGATCCCGAACGTCTCGTGATCCTCCAGTACACGAGCGGTTCGACGAGCGAGCCCAAGGGCGTCATGATCCCCGACCGCGTCCTGAGCGCGAACATCGATGCGTGCGCTGAGGCGGCGGAATTGAACAGCGCCGACGACCTGATGGTGTCGTGGCTGCCGCTCTATCACGACATGGGACTCGTCGGGTTCCTTGCGTTGCCGATGACCAAGGGCGTCGACCTCGTCCAGGCCGCACCGCAGGACTTCCTCGCTCACCCAGGCAACTGGATGCAGTGGCTGTCGGACTACGGAGCGACAGCCACCGCTGGCCCGAACTTCTCCTGGGTGCTCGCGACGCGGGCGCTCAAGCGGATGAAGGATCTCGACCTGTCGAGGCTGACCGTTGCGCTGTCGGGCGCCGAGCCGGTCGACCCGAAGGCGGTCGATGCGTTCGTCGCCGAGGCATCACGGTTCGGCTTCACGCCGGGCGGGATGTTCCCCGCATTCGGAATGGCCGAGGTGGCGATCGGTGGAACGTTCCCGCCCCGGCGGCGCGGTCTCGTCACCGACACCGTCGACCGGATCGTGCTCGAAACCCAGCGCGTCGCGAAGCCCGTGGAGATCAGCGATCCCGACGAACTCGGTCTGACCGCTCGGCAACTGCCGCTCCTCGGCAAGCCCGTGCCCGGCCTGGAGATGAAGGTCGTCGACCCGGAGACGTACGAGGAAGTCCCGGAGCGTCACGTCGGCGAGCTCTTGCTGCGCGGCACCTCGGTGACTCCGGGCTACTACAAGCGGCCCGATGCAACCGCCGCGTTGTTCCGTGAAGGGTGGTTGTGCACTGGCGACCTTGCCTACATCCTCGATGGAGAGTTGGTGCTGTGCGGTCGCATCAAGGACGTCATCATCGTCGGGGGACGCAACGTGTTCCCCGAAGACAT